>Ga0209535_1000001_pt1 | contig 285939 bp, 391 predicted proteins | sample LinPmetageLP28_FD_184041 | JGI IMG/M metagenome (GOLD analysis project Ga0209535, IMG submission 184041) | Marine viral communities from the Pacific Ocean - LP-28 (SPAdes) (version 2) | ecosystem: Environmental > Aquatic > Marine > Oceanic | place: Pacific Ocean | collected 2009-08-22 | reverse complement strand
ATAAATATAATATAAGTTAATATGGAAAACAACATGGACAAAAACACAGATAAACAACAAGAACAGCACGTTGACGAAGGTGCTAAAGTGAAAATGGAAGGACATTTATTAATTCGTGATGCTGAAACTGGCGAAGAATTAGTAAACAAACGTAACGCAATTCACTTTGGTAATATGGCTTTTGTTATTGCAAACGCACTATCATATTGGCAAACAGAAAACAACGGTATCTACCATATGGCATTTGGTAATGGTGGATCAGACGTATTAAACACAGGTGAAATTAACTATAAAAGTACAAACACAGGTACAATTAGAGATGACTCAGCTGAATTATACAACAGAACATATGAAAAACTAATTGGGCAAAGCGAAAGCACAGACTCAAAAAATAACGTGAGTATTGTTACTAGTTCAAGCTCATACACAGATTTACAGATAACATGTACACTAGACTTTGGTGAACCATCAAGTCAAACAACATCTGATACAGCAACTTCAGATTCATCAACTGATTTTATCTTTGATGAACTAGGAATATACGCATATAATTCAGGTGGTATTACTAGTGAATATTTGTTAACACACGTTATATTTCACCCTGTACAAAAGAGTTTGAATAGGGTCATAGAAATTGTATATACAATTAGAGTACAATTGCAATAAATCACTTGCTTTTTGGACCCAAATTGTTGTAATATTATAAATATAAAGTAGGTAGTATATATTAATACCTAACACAAGGAGAGCATAAGACTATGTCATATACAGTAAATAATACCAGAGGTACAGTAGTTTCAACTGTTAATAACGGCACAACTGCGGCAGTAGGTGGTATTACATTAATTGGTAAAAACTATACAGGATATGGTGAGCTTATTGCAGAAGATTTCGTAAAAATTTTAGAAAATAACGCAAACACATCAGCACCAACTGGTCCATTAGAAGGACAACTTTGGTGGGATACAACAAATCAATGTTTAAAAGTTTATAACTCATCAACTAATTGGCATCCTATGTCAGTGTACGTTGGTGCGTCAGGTACATACCCACACACACTTACAACTGGGGCTTTATGGTACAATACATCAACTAATAAATTAGCTGTAAACTCAGATGGTTCAGGTAGCGGATGGAAAAACTTTTCATCGGCATCAGAAAGTACAAGTACTGAAGTTTTATCATTTGTTGTTGGTACAGTATCAACTACAAGTGCAGATGCAAATGGTTATGTAGCAGATAACACAGTTGAAATTTTAGCAGATGTTGTTAAAAACGGTTCAAGTGTAAAACAAGTTATTAGAGTAACAAGTCCATGTGCATTTAAAATTAAATCAACATCACCGAATGTAACAACAGCAGGTACGGCAGAGAAATACATCTACGATAACTTTACAGCATCAGTAGACGGTATTGGTTCAACTGCAAACTGTATAATTAGAGGTGTTAACCTAGATGACGCTGTTAAAACAGAAGGTGTTCAAGCAAGTTCAATAGATGGAACATATGGTACTTTAACAGGTGGTTCAAGTTTATCACAAATTGTACGTGCATCAAGAAACTTTTTAATTAAAACGTCTGGCTACACAGCTTTAGCAGGCGAACAACTTGGTGTTAATACAACATCAGGTTCAGTAACAATTACACTTCCAGGAACACCAGCGGCAGGCGATACAGTAACAGTAGTTGACTCACACTTACAGTGGAGTACAAATGCATGTATTATTGCTAGAAACGGTAACACTATTGATGGAGCGGCATCAAATTTAACTCTAAACCAAAAAGACCATGTAACATTACTATACAATGGTTCAGGTTGGAGAAGAATTAGAGGCTCGGCGGTATACGGATAAGAAATATGTTAACAACAATAACAAAAGATATTATTTTCAACTTAACAGATTTTGTTTGTGAGAGCAAAGCAAACAAGAAAAGTCCTTGTAGCAAGACTATAAACAAAGCTATGAATAAAATTACTATTGCAATAGGAGAGAAATAATTATGGCATACCAACAAGGTGATACAATTCAAGCAAGTGATTACAATACATTTGCTGGCAACGTAAACACAATTATTGGTACTGGCTCTAATGACAGTGGCTACGGATTGAGTGAAATCGCGACAATCAGTGCTGGAGACACTATCACGGCGGCACAATGGAACAGTTTGCTTTCTGGATTACAGAAAGGTGCTAATCACCAAGGTACTACATTGACGAATGCGTCAAACACAGTATCAGTTGGTGGAAACATTTTACCGTTATCAAATTTAGAAGCTGATATCACATTAATTACGAATAACAAACTAACAGCAGATGCTTCAAATATGGCGACTGACACTGGTGTAACTTCAACAAGAACTTCATCATGGACAGCTACAATACAACACATATTTACAGTAACTTTTGCATCAGCTAACGCGGCGAGATTCTTTTTTAACTCAGGTGGTGAAATTAGATTTGCTGGATCACGTTCAGGTGGTTCTTCAACAGATCAAAACACTGACTGGACTAACTTATTATCTAATGCAGGTACAGTAAAATTTGCCGAAGGCGCAACTACATACACTGGTTCAGGTGGAACAGCGGCGGCAGTAGGTTTTGATGATTTAACAACATCAAATCAACAAATTTTTACGGCAACAGGTACAAGTGCCTACTCTGCAAATGATTGGACTATTGAAGCAAAAGCCAATGCGGCTTATGGCTCAGCAACAGTCTTAACTTTTACAGTTTATTTTAAAGATGACCATGCGGCACAAACTGGTAACTACACTGGTGGCGGTTTAGGTACTGCTCCAAACGAAGGTGCAGGTTGGACAGGTGCAGACTCAGTTGACGGAACTTTAACTAGCACAATTACTACATTAAGAGCAGACAATGCCTCTAATGTACAAGTTGCTAATCCATCGTTCGCAACAACTACTGAAGTTAGTGCGTAATCAATAATTTAATTAAATTATATAATATTATAAAATAGGGCGGCAACGCCCTATTTTTTTGACTTTTCGTTTGACTTTTACCTTTATTTTGTGTATAATTTAAGAATATGGAGGTAAAACAATGACAGACGATCGCTTACACAAGGCACTAGAGTTCGCTAACTATAGACAGACATTTTTCAATCAAAAGCAAATTCTAAAAAATAAAAGTGAAGCATTACTATCATATTCAACTCAGGGCGGTACATTTAAAGTAACACAAGAGCTAATTGCTTTTGTTGGAACATTTGTACAGCAAGGATACGAAGAAATAGTATTACTAGATACTAATGAAAATCCAATTAAGATTGAAAATTTAAAATCATTCTTAACTGAAATTACATCAAGATATTTTGAAGTAACAAATGATTATCATAAGCAATATAGTGAAATGCAAACTAAAAGAAGAACAGCAAAATTAGTAGAACCAGCATGAGTCAAGGCATAGTATTATTTGCCCATAACAATACAGAAATTGATTATGGGAGTGTAGCAATTGCCAATGCTTATATGATTAAACATCATATGGGTGTTAATGCAATTACATTAATAACTGACGAAGGAACAGTTCGTCATATGAATGATACTTGGGATAAAGCTATAATTGATAATGCATTTGAAAATGTTAAAGTTGTTAAAAGACGAAGAGTTGATAACAACAAAAGATATAGAGATACTAGACATACAGTAAATTTATTACAATTTTATAACATCAATAGATCAACAGTTTACACAGAATCTCCATATGATGAAACACTTGTTATTGACGTTGATTATTTAATTTGTAACGATAGTCTAAATGCTATTTGGAATCATAAAGAAGATTTATTAATAAACAAAGATAGTCGAGATTTACTTACAGGTAGACACGATAATAACTTTGATAAAGTAGATGATTTTGGAATTGACTTTTATTGGGCCACAGTTTTTTATTTTAGAAAGTCAGCTGAAACAGAAATATTTTTTAATTTATTAGAAGCAATAAAATCAAACTACCCATACTTTAAGACATTGTATGGTATAACGTCTTATAATTTTAGAAATGACCATGCGTTTAGTATTGCAGTTCATATGTTTAATGGGTTTGCAAAAAGTGGACTAGTTAAACATTTACCTGTAAACTTTTTACAACACACATTGGATTATGATGAACTACATAATATTAATTCAAAAGGATCATTATCATTTTTATTAGAAAAAACTAGTGAGCCTGGAAAATTTATACCAGCACGTACCGACGGAGTAAATGTCCATGTAATGAACAAGTACTCTATTGTTAGAGAAAGCAAAAAAATAGTGGAGATGTATAGTGCATAAAATTTTATTAACAGATATAGACGGTGTTGTACTTGATTGGCAATCACATTTTAATGATTACCTAGATCGGTATTATCCTGGACAAGAGCTATTTGATCCAACAGTATTTGCACAAGGTGAAGAAACAGGAAAAATTATAAAAGAATTTAACAACACAGCATGGATTGGTTTTTTAAAACCATGGAAAGATTCAGTAGAAGTATTAACTGAACTAAAGAATATGGGATGGAAAATATATGGTTGTACCTCAATGGGTACTGATCCATATGCCAATGCATCGCGAAAAAAGAATATAGAAAATTTAATGCCTGATGTGTTTTCACAAGTAGATATTATTCCTTTTATGCAACCAAAAGGTAATTGGTTGTCACAATGGCGAGGCAGTGGTGCTGTTTGGGTAGAAGATAAATGGTCAAACGCAATTGCTGGTGCGGATATAGGAATCAAAACATTTTTAATGAAACAGTCTTACAATTCAAATCAAGATCATACAGGTGTTGAAAAAGTTGATAATTGGAGACAAATTTACAATAAGGTAATATAATGAAGCAAGGATATCTAGTAATAGCACAGAACACAAAAGACAGTAACGGTAAGACTGTTGATTATGTACGTATGGCTTATGCACTTGCTCTCAGTGTTAAACACACGCAAAAAGGCGTCAATAACGTCTCTGTAGCGGTGATCAATAAGAAAGATGTACCTACACACTATCATTGGATATTTGACGAAATAATTGAATTACCTTTTGAAGATGATGCCCAAATGGCTGATTGGAAAATTAACAACAAGTGGAAATATTATCATTGTACTCCATATGAACAAACAATGATATTAGATACTGACATGTTGTTTATGTCTGACGTCAGCCATTGGTGGGATCATTTATCACAATGGGATATGCTGGCAACTACTCGTGTCAAAACTTATAGAGGCGACACGGTAGTTGATCATCATTATAGAAAAACATTTGGACCTAATTTATTACCAAATGTTTATACTGGATGTTTTTATTTCAATAAAAAATCAAATATGGTAAATGAGTATTTTGATGTTGTAGAGGACATATTTAGACGTTGGGAATATTATAGAGATTCTTCACTAGTGTTGCCTAAGCAAGAATTTTTAAGTGCTGACGTTGTATATGCCATGGCAATGAAAATGTTAGATATTGTTGAAGATGCAACTAATCCTACAATTGACTTTCCAACATTTACTCATATGAAATCTAAAGTACAAGGATGGCGTAGCGGTAGCACAGAAGATTGGACAAAACATATTGGTGCATATTTTACACCACAGTGTAAATTAAAAATTGGAAACTATCAACAAAGTGGCATTGTACACTATGTTACTAAAAACTTTTTAACAGACGATATAGTTAAAACTTATGAGGATACAGTAATCAATGACTAGTATATATCTATTACCGGCGGCATTGTTTCCAGCAATACCCCTAATGATGATTTCATTTGGAAATAGATATACTTCATTAGCATCGTTAATTAGAAAAATACATGATGAAGTTATTGCTAAAAAATTAACACGCGAAGACAAAGCAACAAATAGATATCTAAAACAAATTGCTATACTGCGAAAAAGATTAATATTAAATCGTGCAACATCAACGTTGGCTTCTATTGCCTTTATTGCTAATTTAATTGCTATATACTTTGCTTTTCAAGAGAGTATTAATTATTTTGCTATTATGTTTTCATCGAGCTTAACTATGTTTGGCATTGCATTAATACTTTATATAATAGAAATACAATTGGCAACTACAGCATTAGATACACACTTGCAAGACTTGGAGGACTTATAATGTCACACACACGAATATTATATTATGATTTAGAAACTAAAGACATTATTAAAATTGCTCGAGAAGTAGACACAAGTGTCGACCATCCTTATTATGAAATAAATTTTGATGATGTAAAAGATTTTATCGACGGCACAAAAGTGCAATCACAATATTATATAAAACTTAATCCAAAAGATCCTGGAGATTTTTCTATCCTAAAGAAAGAAATACATTTAGATATTAGAGAAATTGATAAAACATTAATTAGTATACCACAAGGTCAAGTCGATGATTTAAGTTATGACATTAGAGTTGTTCACAATAAAAAAGACAAAACAATTAGTTTTGAATTTAATCCAACATTAAAAGCATATATGGCTAGTAAGTATCAGCTTACTGGTAAAACACAAAAGTTTAATAATCCAGAAATGCTAGTAATAAACGGAACAAGTGTATTAAACTTCTTTATAACTGAAACAGGTGATCCTCATGATCTGTTTGCTAGTTATTACATTCCTGTTACACAATTACTTACACAGGATAAATTAACTGCTCCATATCAAGGACAGTTAAAGTCTTGTAATGTGTTTACAAGAAGAATTTACGATGATTATTTAATGATAGAGGTGTAATAAATATGAGTACAGATATGAAAATAAAAATTGCAGACATTGATATATTTTATCTGTCTTATGATGAACCTAATAAACAAGAACATTGGGCAGATATTAAAAGCAAAGTGCCATGGGCAAAATGGGTAGATGGTGTAGAAGGATCTGATGCCGCACACAAAGCCTGTGCAAACAAAAGTGATACAGATAGATTTATTACTGTCGATGGAGATAACAAATTAGTTAACTTTGAAAAACTAATTGATTTAGAACTTGATTTTTCAGATTATGAATTAGAAAATTTAAAACATTCTGTAATATCGTTTACAGGTTATAACAATATTAACGGATTAATGTATGGCAATGGCGGTATCAAATGCTGGCCTAAACAAGCAGTACTTGATATGAAAACACACGAAGCCGCAGAATCAGAAGGTTCTGCTGTAGACTTTTGTTGGGATATGAATTACATACAATTAAATGAATGTTTTTCACATGTATTCAATAATGCAACTCCACATCAGGCATGGCGTGCCGGTTTTAGAGAAGGTGTTAAAATGTCATTAGACAGAGGCTATAAAGTTGATCCAGTTAACTTTGAAAAAAACATTCATGACAAAAACTATCATAGACTCTTAATTTGGTCATCAGTAGGAGCAGATGTTGAAAACGGCCTATGGGCATTATATGGTACACGACTTGGTTGTTATATGACTAATTGTACTGACTGGGATTTTGTTAATGTACGAGATTTTGAATGGCTTAATAAATTTTGGGAAGATAAAACAAAGCCACAGTTTGCAGGTGGCGAAGAAGATGAAATGTGCCATATTGAAAAATATTCTTGGAATAAAGAAAAACTTTGGAATGAAACAGTCAGGCTTGGTAAAGAATTAAGAAACCGTCTTGGATTACAAATTGATGATCTAAGTGCAGAAGGTTCAGCATTCTTTAAAAAAGTATATTGGAATCCACCTCGCTCTGGAGCATTTGTGACAGAGAAAGGAACTGACGGAATTACTCGTTACAAAGTATTAAAATGACCGATGAAGTACTTAAGATTAAACAAACCAGAGACGAACTAAACAAAGTTTCACCAAGTTTTTGTTTAGCTAAATGGTACCAATCAACAATTCATTTACAATATGGACATACACACAGTTGTCATCATCCGAGAACTCATCAAGTTCCAGTAAAAGAATTAAAAGATAATCCATCAGCACTACACAATACTGAATACAAAAAATCACAAAGAGAATTAATGTTAAAAGGTGTACGACCACCTGAATGTCAATATTGTTGGAATGTAGAAGATCTAGGTCCAGAACACTACAGTGATAGAAGTTCTAAGTCAAATGAAGAGTGGGCTAAACCTTTTTTAAAAGAAACAGCTAATATGGTTGGAGTCGAAAATGTTAACCCAACTTATGTTGAAGTTAGTTTTTCAAATGTTTGTAATTTAAAATGTTCTTATTGTAGTCCTGCATTTAGTAGTTCATGGATGGAAGAAATTCAATCTGAAGGAGCATATCCTACCAGTGATAATTTTAATAATCTACATTGGTTAAGAAAAGAAGGTAAATTACCAATCCCTCATCGAGAGCATAATCCGTATGTTGATGCATTTTGGAAATGGTTTCCAGACTTATATAAAACTCTACAAACTTTCAGAATTACTGGAGGAGAACCTCTTTTAACTAAAGATACATTTAAAGTTTTAGATTATATTAATAATAATCCAAGACCAGACTTAGAGTTAGCAATTAATTCAAATGGATGTGTTCCAGATAAGTTGTTTGATCAATATATTGAAAAAATGAAACGTATTACATTAGACAATAAAATTGGACTAACTAGATTGTATACATCTGTTGATACATTTGGTGACCAAGCAGAATATATTAGAGATGGACTGAATTTTAATCAATGGTATGATAATATATGCCGTGTATTAACTGAACTTCCTAAAACAAAAGTTACTATAATGTGTACTACTGGATTATTAAGTTTACCAAACTTTCATAAGTTAGTTGATATGATACATCCATTAAAAAGAGAATTTTACAGTAACGATCGTAAAGTACCAATAACTTTAGATACAGCAATATTAAGACATCCAAGTTATCTAAGTGGTGTTGTTGCTGATCCTAGTTATTCTAAGATGCTTGATCCGTCTGTTCAAATTATGTTAGACAATGCAGAAACGTATACAAATGCGTACAAAGGATTTTTTGATTTTGAAATAGCAAAACTAAAACGGTTTCAGCAATATATTGCGGCTGGACCAAATCCTCAAGAAAGATTAAATATACAACAAGTAAGAAAAGATTTTGTATCATTTGTTGATGAATATGATCGAAGAAGAAACAAAGATTTTCGTAAAACTTTTCCTGAGCTTGAAGACTTCTACAATATGTGTAAATAGTATAAATGACAAAGAAAAGAAAAACAGAAACATATCAAGAATATAGAGATAGGGTAATTGATCCAATATCACCATCATTTTGTGGTGCTAAATGGTACAATGCTACTATATGGCTTAACAGTGGTACAACAGCTAGTTGTCATCACCCACCTGCACATAAGATACCTGTAGAAGAAGTATTAGCAAATCCAAAAGCCATACACAATACCAAGTATAAAAAAATGGTGCGTAAACAAATGCTCGATGGAGAACGTCCTAAAGAGTGTGAATACTGTTGGAAAGTTGAAGATATAGGCCCACAAAACGTTTCGGATAGAGTTTATAAGAGTGTTATATATACAGAAGATCAACTTGCAGAAGCAAGTAAAACCCATTGGAACGATGATGTTAATTTAAAAACATTAGAGATTGCATTTGATGCCAACTGTAACTATGCATGTTCATATTGTAATGCTTCGTTCTCAACAACATGGCAAAATGATGTTAAGAAGAACGGTGCATATCAAAATTTAGTATCAGATGGTGCAAGAGCATTTCAACAAGATGGTAAATGGGCTATGCCATATGGAAAAAGAAATGATGGTAATCCATATGTTGAAGCGTTCTTTAAATGGTGGGAATCAGACTTACAGCATACACTACAAGAATTAAGAGTAACAGGCGGAGAAGCAACCATGTCACAAGACTTTTGGCGTTTGTTAGAATGGTGGCAAGGCAATAAAGATTGTGATGTAAGATTGGCAGTAAATTCTAACTTGGGTGCAAAGCCTGAACTAATAGATAGATTAGCAAAAGAAAGTCATGCGTTTAAAGAGTTTGACTTGTACACATCAAATGAATCTTTTGGTGCTCATGCAGAATATATACGTGATGGATTGATATGGGATACATGGTTAAGCAACATACACAAAATGATGAACGAAGGTAATGTACGTGAACTACACATGATGATGACTATTAATGCATTGTGTTTGTTTTCAATTACTGACTTTATGGACGAAATGATTAAACTAAAAGAACAGTATGGACAGTTTGCACCAGCAATGAGTTTTAATATATTACGTTTTCCTAGTTTTCAATCAGCAGTAACATTGCCACAAGATATTAAGAAAAAACTAGCAGATGATTTAGAATACTGGTTGTATAAAGTAGGTAAACCACATGAATTATTTTTTGACATGGAAGAACAAGGTGTTGAAAGATTAATTAGCTATTTGCGAGAAGTACAAGTTGGACATCAATTTACTTCATCAATAGAATCTAGAGAAAGAGATTTTAAATCGTTTCATGTACAATATGATTTAAGAAGAAACAAATCATTTGTAAACACATTTCCAAAAAATATTGTTAATTGGTACGAAACAATACCAATGACTGATCTAAAACAATTACAAGGAATTGTAGACGGAGACTCAACCAAAGGTAACACAATGAAGAAAGAATTAGAAAAACGTGCTAAAGAGGAAGGTTGGGTTTTGGATCCACAGGGTGCAAATCCAGGATCACAAGAATACAAGGAGAACAACAATGACAAAAGACCGACCACCATATCCTGATCCATATCGGGCTAGATTATTATCAGAATTAATTGACAAGTATCGAGAACAGCTCTTATTAATATGTTTAAAAGAAGGAATAACAAAAACAGATATTATTGAATATGCTACTAGATTATGTGCATTAAAACATTTAGATAAATTACTTGCTGATCCGTGTCCAATGAAATTAATTTCTGAGGTAGAAGATTTAGCAGAATATAAAAGATTGTGTATACATCAACAAAGACATGTTGATAGGTTAAAATATGGAAGATCAGATCTTGATGAGCTTCCAAATAGAGGGTGGTCAGAAGGATTAATTTAGTGAAGCATAAACGACCTCAAGATTTTGGCGATAAGTGTGCATTGTTTTTTACAATGCGGTTGCGTTGGATAGCAGATACTTTTTTTGCTAAACGGTATGGACATAGAGCAGTTGTATTAGAAACAGTTGCTGGTGTGCCTGGTATGGTTGCAGGTATGTGGAGTCATTTAAGAAGCTTACGTAAAATGAAACCTGATGACAGAGGTTGGATAAAAACTTTATTAGCAGAAGCAGAAAACGAACGGATGCATCTCATGATATTCATCGAAATAGCAAAACCAAATTGGTTTGAACGTTGGATGATTATTACTGCACAGTTTTTGTTTTGGCATTTTTATATGTTACTTTATATTTTCTTTCCAAAAGTTGCACATAGAATGGTTGGTTATTTTGAAGAACAAGCAGTAATAAGTTACACTTCTTATCTCAAAGCAATTGATTTAGGAAAAATACAAAATATAGATGCACCAGATATTGCAAAAACTTATTATGGATTAAGAGAGGGTGCAAAACTTAGAGATGTCGTAATTGCTGTAAGAGAAGACGAAAGAGGACACGCACAAGAAAATCATAGAATGGCAGACGTTATTAAGGAATCAAAATAATGTCAACTATAAAAATTATTAATAATCTACGTAATTCTAAATCAGATTATAATAACATGAAAGTATGGTCTGGATTTTTTTATGATAAAAAATTTAAATTACCAAAAGATCTATCATCTATTATAGTAGGAGAAAGAAAACAATACTTTTTAGATTATAAAATATTTTTAGATTATGATATTGATTTACAAACAATTGGAGAAGTACTACAAGCACTATATCCTTTTGTAAAAATTAATACAACTCCACAAGTTGCATACGCAGAATGTGAAACTGGATGGGAACTAGGACCACATGTACATGACAATAGTACGGCTTTGCACATGACTGTATTTCTAAATGAAAATGAAAATGAAGGATTATATGTGCATAATACAGATAAAAATTTTTATAATGATGCTGTATATGTTAAGAACATATATGACCATTGTTGTGTTTTTCCTTTTACTAACAACGAGTGGCACGGATTAAAAGGTGATAAAATTACTGGAATTAGAAAATTGCTTTATATTGATTGGCTGAAAGTATGATTAATAACAAATATGGTTATAGAGTAGTGTATACTGAAATTGATCCTGCTTTGTTTAATAAAGAATTTGACAATCCAGACGTATTTCCAGCAATGGATAAAATAAAACAATCTATAAAACAACATGGGATTGCTTGGCCCGTTTGTGCTACATATAAGAATGGATTTTATGATAATCATTTTATAGGCACACAAACAGGTAAAGAGCCAAAGGTAGGTCACGGTAATTCAAGAATAAAGGCCGCACTTGACCTTGGTATTAAAGTTCCTATAATTATTAGTGATTTTGAAAATAAATTTAGTGATCTTCCTGACTTTGATGAATCAGTACATATTAAGTCTCCGGCAAAAGGTCAGTATACACCATATGGATATTATTACGATCTTCCAACTTTTCGAGATAGATTTGATGAGTATGGAAATAATAATCCAGATACATCAAAATTAAAATTAGCTTTATGTGGGTGTAGTTGGGCAAGTGATTTTAATAGTGCTGATTATTCAAATAAAGAAATATTTGCAAATGAACAATTGTGGCAATATAATTTAGGATATCAACCTATTGTATATGCACGTCCTGGATCAACAAATTTAAAAATATATACGCAAGTCCAACATGCTATTGAAAATGGGTTTGATAAATGTCTAGTATTTTTAACATCGCCAACACGTATTAACATTGCTTGGCAAGAATCAGATGGTTGGTCTATAAATGACAAGTTTACATTAGGTAGAACTGAAGTTGTAAATGAACATTCTACAAAAGAAACAAAAGAATACATAGCAAAATACTATAATGAAGACTTAGAAATATTAAATTCTTTTATAATCACAGAAGCAATATATTGGAAATTAAAACAAACTGGAAAACCTTTTTACATTTTCACAAATGGTTTTACTCATTGTGTTCACAAAGATTGGAAAATTTTTGATCAACCAGAAATAATTCATGATGGTCCAATACATGTAGTCAAAAATAATCTTAACATAGGCCAAGAGGTACCAAATCATTTATCGATGACTGGCCAAGACTTGGCAAAAAACCTTGTATTATCCTATATAAACAAAAAAGGTTGACAAGATCAGTTTTTTGTAATATTATAATAAACATAACTTAACTTGTTAGAACTGGAGAAAAAGATGGGTTTACAAAATGTAAAAGTAAAAGGTGCTTCACAGTACAAGCTAGGAACTCAAAAACAGAGAATCCTACAGTACTATTGGGGTACAGGTTCGACTGTAACTAATAAGTCTTTAGTATCTAGATACAAAATCATGAAACCAACTGCAAGAATTTGTGAGTTGAGACAAGACGGTTTTGATATCAGATCACTAAGATTTGTTACAAGAGATACCAAAAGAAGTGCGGTAAAATATCGTATTATGCAAAGAAAAGTTGCCTAATTAGGCCACTTTATTATTAAAAGCCGGTAAAGTCCTTGATTTTGCTGGCTTTTTTTATGGCCAAAAAGAGGTTGACAATATCCTATTATATGCTATATTAATACTATGTTAAACACAAAAATAACAATAACAATAATTAGGAGGTGTAATTAACATGGCTGATATAAACACAAAGTATACATACGTTCTAGAAGCTCTTAGAGCTGACGGTAAAAAAGTAATGAGATTTACTAACAAGCCGGATAACAGAGCACAAGTTTTGGTTAACAATGGTTATAAACCCGTTGACGAAACTAGCAAAGTAGAGTTTATTAAACTTGAACTGCCAATGACAAAAGAAGAATATAAAACTTCTTTAAAGGCTAACGTAGCATAAATTCATGAAAGAGCCCCGCAAGGGGCTCTAGCAATGGAGGAAACAATGAAAAAAAATCTTTTAAAAACATTAGCAATAGGAACACTTGCAATAGCATTAACAAATTGTACTGCTACAACAGGTCAAACTTTAAGTAAAAAAGACACATATACTTTAGGTGGAGCAGTTGTAGGTGGTGTAATTGGTAATCAATTTGGTAGCGGAAGTGGTAAAGATGCCGCTACTATTTTAGGCGTAATACTTGGTTCACAATGGGGTTCAAATGTTGGAGCCAAATTAGATCATTATGAAACACTTAAACATGAACAATCTGCCTATCAAGCATTAGAATATCACAAAGATGGTCAAACAGTAAAATGGTCAAATCCAAATACTGGACATAAAGGTGGTATTATGGTAACTGATACATACTATATTGAAAACGGACAAATACCTTGTCGTTCATTTATCCAAGAAGTACAAATTGGTGCAAGAATGGAACGAAGTGAAGGTATCGCTTGTAGAACAGCATCTGGTAAATGGGAACTTATGAAAGATCCCAGAGTAAAGATTGAAAATGGTATGCAACTTACTAATGATAAAGGCCAATATATGCTAACACCGGTTGGTGTTGGTTGGAATTAACTTCCAATAAATTCTTCCCTAGCAAAAGGTTCTCTAGTTGGGAACCTTGTTAGGATAGTTGATAACTTCTCAGTATTTCTATTTCCAGTTGTAGTATCTCTCGTATAAAGAGTATTTGTAAAAAATAAATTTCCATCAGCATCAACCTTAGCAGTTAATCCGCTATATGTTGTTGCACTTGCGGCCACAGGACCGTTCATATGTATTTCTGTTGCAGTTTCATTATGATTACCTGCACTTTTAATTTCAGTATTACCTGAAGAATTATTTACTTTAATAGCAGATAGATAATTTGCTGATGATTGTAAGTGAAACTCTTTTCCTGATGTTATTGTTGTTGCGTCCACAGTTTTAATATTTAAAGCACCTGCAACATCTAAATTAAATGCACCGTTAACACCCGGCAAAATACCAGTAGTATCACTTGGCTGTCCTGTTGCAGTTGTTTGTGTAGTTCTAACATTAATATCTCTACCTGATTCTAAATTTAAATCTCTATCTGCTCTTATATTAATGTCTTTGTGTGAACGTATACTAATTGAGTCATTTGCCCATACATCTATTTTACCAGCATCGTCCATTTCAATCCAGCCAGTACCTTTTTTATTAATAATATAAACATTGCCATTGGTTTCATCTAATAGTATTTGAGCACCTGACTTTGTTCTTAATCTAATTAATTTTTGATCTCCATCGTCCATTACAAATTGATTTGCATCTGGAGTTAGTATACCAAAAACTTTTGACGGGGATTCTCTTCTAGCTGATGAATCAGTTAATCCTCTTTTTGAATCTTGTTCTAAACCTTGCTCTTTTAAACCATTAAAATGTTCAGTGTGAGTTGGTCTACTTACATTGTCTACTGGTTTGCCTTCAGCTTCAATTCTATTAACTGACCAGTCTATGTTATTTGCCTCATCTGACGCTTTATTATATTCTGCTACTGGAACTTCTAAAAACTTTTCATCAGATGTAAATGTTTTAGAACGTGCAATACCTGGCACCATATGGTTCATCATTGATTGGAACATACACCCAACGACAACCCCTTTAGCAATGTCACCATTGATAAACATAACTAAAACTCTATTTCCAACATCTGGCGGAACCATCCACATACCATAACTTTTCTGTGTACCACCAAATGTCTTATCTGGATCTTTTTCTCCGTCTAATGCTTCGCCAGTTGCAACTGTATTATTAATGTTTGTTGCTCCTGCAAAAGGTGATGTCCATTGTACAGTGATATTTAAATGTGACTTACCGTCTCTTTTTTCGTTATCATCTATAAAGTCTATAGGAACATTATGGTTAACTAAACGTACTTTAAGTCTACCATTTTTTTGTATATCAGCTGAATGTACAACTATTGCTTCGTATATTCCTTCGTACTTATGGACACTTCCTAATTTCTTTTGTGCATCTGAAAGAGGATTTCTTATGCTTGATATTGATGATGATTTAAATGTTGCCATGTTATACTTCTCTTATCATGTTTAACTTACTTATGTCAGTTATAAATGCTTCTTTAACACCTCGAATATTCTGAGTAAATTGTCCGTTTTCAAATCTATGTGTTACAGTAACAACAGCATATACTCCGTTTAACATTTGTTCACCTTGTTCGTCTCCTGGACGTGCAATTCCTGTTTTTGGATCTGGTTCTCCAGCACTTGTGATTGCTCTAAATAATAAGTAATTTTCACCTTCATACATACTCATAGTCATATCATCTGCAGGATCTCTTTCACTTTCTAACCAAAATACGTCACCTCGAATATCCATATCCATATAAACCATATCAGCTGAGAAGTCACTTAATGTTGCTTCTAGTACAGCATCAAAGTGTCCTTTACCAGCTGACTCATTGTCAGCATTAAATTTACTTGCAAATGCATCTGGCGATGAACCCCACATAACTTGAAATGGTTTTTTACTACTGTCAACAGCATCAACAATATCTTGTCTATCAATAAGTTCAGCATACATGTCAGCAGTTATGCCATCTAATAAAATATTATTACCACCAACATCTGCATTTTGTACTGCTTTTGTCATATCTAATCTAGTAGGATTTTGATATACTGGATGATTATTTGGTTGGTTTACATACTCTAAATTCTGAGCTGTTTTTATTGTATTTTCGTCACCTTCAAATGTACCTGATTCAATTCCTTCAACATACAACTCTAGTAATTGTTTTCTATCTTGTTTAAATTTATCAAACTTATCTGCTAATGCTTCAGTTCTTTCTTCTACAGTCATATCTTTATCAAGAAGATCTGCTTTTTGTTTTGTGTATGCTTTCCATGATGCGTTAACAGCCGCTCTTTGCTTATTAAATTTTACTAATACTTCTGATGATTTCTTAACTTTTACTTTAGTTGATGCTTGATCTAAACCAGCAAACACACCTCTATAACTGTGTAAGGCAAAAAAGAAATAGTTATTATATTTTATATCAAATCTTAATACTTTATCGTTTAATCCAGTAAACAAATAATCGTAACGTTTACTCATTGCTCTATATGGTCTGGATTTACTTTTAGAAAGATCGCCCATCATTATAGCTTTAATTTTTTCGTTTTCAACTAGTATTGGATCGTTCCAAGTTCCTGGTAATATTTCAGGACGTATAGTTGGAAACATTGAAATTGTATAAATGTATGTTCTTGCATATTCATTTCTTAAAAGATCCCAAGCAATATTTACAGTGTCAACTTTTATATGAAAGATATATTTAACATAACTATCTATTTCTTTTGCATCTGATGTATCTGGATCTGCACTTTCTTTTAATCCTTTAGCTAATCGTTGTAATACTTTACTGTGTGATAATCCAAATTCTAAAATTCTATCAATACTAGTTCCTTCTGGAATTCTAAACATTTTTTTATTTTTATCAAACTGTACAGCATCAGATAATTCTGTTGTAACATTTTCCAATGTGTCAGTATCAAGTATTTCAGAATCTCCAATCATTTTTTGTGCGTAATCATCTAGTTTAATTACATACTCATCTAGTATACTTTTTTCAATTGCTAGTTTATCTAATTCGTTTTCATTTAAAACATCTTGTAAAGCATTAACCATTGAATTAACTTTTTGTAAATTATTTAACTGTAAAGGTCTATCAGTTTGATAATGGTCTGCTCTAATGGCTTTATCGCCAGCCCTTGCGGCTCTTATAACATATTGTGCTCCATTAGTATCAACCTGTGCATCAACTGATACAATTTCAATTAAAAACTGTCTTTCTGTTTGTGGAATTGGATTTACAATTTCTCCAGCGGCCCCTAAACTACTTCCTGGTGGTATCCTACCAATGAAATGTAGTTCTAATAGATAGGTTGCTTTTAATCCATCTGGTATACCTAGTGCCATTGCGGCGTTAACTAATGTATCTGTAAATGAAGCATTTAATGGTTGTAAAATATTTAATGTAAAGTCTACTGCACCTGTAAGTCTTTTACCATTATTAACTGGACCTGCTGTGGTTTGTATTTCTGCACTATTAAGTGTTAATACAGATCCCCCAGTTTCAGCAATAATCATTCTTACATCAGCTGGTGACCAATTTTTAAAACCATCGTCTGTATAATTTCCTTTGTTAATATGTGTTTGAGCACTAATTGTATCTTGTTCAGAAAGCATACTTAACTTCCAATGGTACGTAGGAGTGTCGTAATCTAAAAGTAAATTTCTTTTATAATGTGCTTTGTATTTGTCTTGTGGTTTTTTATTTGCTTCGTACACTTCTTCTGCAACACTGGCATCTCCACCCACATCTTTATATATAAATTTTTCATTTTTCTTTTTTCCAGTATAGGCTTCATCTGATGTAAATGCCTGTTTTGCTTCTTTTCTTTTTTGCTGGGCATAAACTTCTTCAGCAACATTGGCATCTCCGCCTACTTGTTTGTAATAATTTTTATCACCGGATTGTAATAAACCAGAATCTGTTTTAAATTTTGAATATTCGTCAGTAATTTCATCTTCCAAATTTGGAGAATTTTTACTAACTGCTTCATCTGATAATATTGTTGATCCGCTAACATCCATCATGTCTATAATTTCTTTATCAGCAAGTGTTTCTGCAACAATTCCTTGAGTAGTAGCGTCGATAAAGTTTTTAGGTAGAGTTGTCTGGTCTAACGTACCTTCATTAGACTTTTTTACAAATGTTTCTTTCATGGACAATCCGTTCCATGATTCTTCTTCGCCAGTTACAACTACTTTAGGATCTAGTTTCTTTTTTTGTTTAGTAGGTTTAGTATTTTCGTCGCCGGAACCAAACTTTTCGTTGCCGGAACCAAACTCAATAGTGATTTCTGGTTTTACATTTTCTGCAAGTGCTACGTCTTTACCTTCTTTATTTTTAAAAAAGATACCGTCGCCTGTTTTTGTTTTTATATTACTCATGAGTTTACCTCACATTATCTAACTTTGGTAACTTGATAGTTGTTCCTGTTTTAAAGTCTTGTATTGGATCAATTAGTTCATCTTTGTTTCTCATTGAAAATATCCACCAATATCTTGAATTTCCATATAACTCATATGCTAGTAGATCCGGTCTCATATCATATTGAGATGTAATTGTAAATGATTCATCAGTAGGATCTTGAACAACATATCGAGGAGTCATTAAGTTAAGATAATCACCTGTTATTTTTGATTTGCTATAAGGACTTTGTTTACTATACTGTGACATTAATAATAACCTTTATCTAGTAAACGACCTTTTCTAAATTCTTCTAAGTTAAATTCGTTTCTAATTTGACTAGGATTTGGTGCAACCATAACATCAACAAATATGTTTAGTACTAGTGGTACATAAGAATTTGCCAACATTTCATCTAAAACAGGAGATGATGTTCTTTGATCGGCAACTTGTTTAGTTTTTACTGGAACATAGTCAACATCTTGATCTAATCCAAATGCTACTGTTCTAACATACACAGGTGTGCGATTAAACATAGCATCACCATAAGCACTGAAGGCCAATTTTGGTGGAGGTGTTCCTCTATTGTCATCAGTTAATCCAAAATTTGATTTTGATACTACTCTAAAAAAATGTATTGCGGCCATCATGTATTCAGCTTCTTCTTCTGTGTGAGCTCCAAATACTCCAGTTACTGTGGCTGTTGGTGATGATGTTTTTTGATATGCAAAATAATCATAATTTGTATGAGCTAGTTCATAATTACCATACCCAACGTTTGCATGTTGTACTTGAATCATTGGCGTATATGGAAACATTAATCCTTGTGTTTTCCACAAAGGACGCAATATATTATCGTTAGAATTAGGACCAAGAACTAAAGCCATAGACTTATAATCTTTGCCCATTGGTTGAATTTTTGCTCTATAATCTTTTGCCATGTTTGTTTCCTAGTTATAGTATTATTTATTGAAATAATTAAGTACGTATATTATAAAAAATGTGCTTGACATTGAATGTTAATTCGTGTAGTATTAGTTGTATATATAAGGAATTTTAGTGTGGCGAAAAGAATAAATTATTTAAACAACAAAGATATGTTGGCAGAAATACATAAGAGTAAAACCTCTTATTGTTTTTACAAAAAACCAGAATATGCAAGTTACGACATTATTTTAAGTGATGTAGCTAAAATTAATAGACTATCTATATCACAAGCACGTAAAAATCGTGCTGAACGTATGCTTCAAATCAAAACAGATGAGCTTGGCTTAAAAAGATCACAATATGATGAATATAGGGTTGATCATTTAACTATTCCTGTAACTGATTTAGTATTTAGAATTATGACATATGAGCATATTCCAGAAGAACCAGGAAGAAAATTAAATCCAAAAACAGTAGCAGATACAAAAGTTAAATTAAACTTTCCACCATTTAAACATTATAAATTAGATAAAAATAATAAACCATATGAAGTTGGAAAGAGTCATTATGCAGGACATAATCAATTTAATTTAGAGCATGGTAAAATAACACCTAAACTAGCAAATATGTTTATTAAACTTTGTCATCGATATGGTACACGAGCTAACTGGCGAGGTTATACATATAATGATGAGATGCAAGGTCAGGCTTTGCTACAGTTATCACAAATTGGATTACAATTTGACGAATCTAAATCACAAAATCCATTTGCATATTATACAGCAACAATTACAAATTCATTTACAAGGGTGTTAAACATGGAAAAGAAAAATCAAAACTTACGTGACGATTTACTTGAACAAGCTGGTGCTATGCCATCGCTTACAAGACAGATGCAACATTCAGATCAAATGGATAAATTAGAACAGACACAAAAAGAAGAAAAAGCTAAAAAGTAATATGGCACAATTTTTTAAGAAAGCGGCCTGCTTTACCGATATACACTTCGGTATGAAAAATAATGCACGTCAACACAATATTGATTGCGAAAACTTTGTTACATGGTTTATTGACGAAGCAAAGAAACGTGGGTGCGAAACTTGTATTTTTTTAGGTGATTGGCATCATCAAAGATCGAGTGTTAATGTTTCAACATTAAATTATTCTGTATCTAATTTGAAAAGATTAGGCGAAGCATTTGAAAAGGTTTATTTTATTGTTGGTAATCATGATTTATTTTATAGAGATAAACGTGAAATATCATCAGTAGTATTTGCTAATGAAGTTCCTAATGTACATGTAGTTGATGAATGGATAGTTGAAAATGATGTTGCAATTATTCCATGGTTAGTTGGCGATGAATGGAAAAAAGTACAAAAAGTAAAATGCAAATACATGTTTGGTCATTTTGAATTACCACATTTTAAAATGAATGCTATGGTAGAAATGCCAGATATTGGAACCATAAGAAGTGATCATTTTAAAAATGCAGGACATGTGTTTACTGGACACTTTCATAAAAGACAACACTCTGGAAACATATCCTATATAGGTAATCCTTTTCCGCATAATTTTGCAGATGTATGGGATGACGATAGAGGTGCAATGTTTCTTGAATGGGATAAACAACCAGAATATAAAATATGGATGGATGCACCAAAGTACAGATCAATTGATTTAAGTAAACTACTTGAAGATCCAGAAACCGTTTTAGAACCAAATTCGTATATAAGAGTAAAAGTAGATTTGGATATTTCATATGAAGAAGCAAACTTTATAAAAGAAAATTTTGCACAAAATTATCAAATTAGAGATCTTGCTCTTATACCACAAAAAAAAGAAGAACATGCACAAGATGTTAAAGGCGAAGTTATATTTGAATCAGTAGATCAAATAGTAACTAACCAATTAGCAAAAATTGAATCAGATTCATTTGACAACGCAGTATTAGTAGAATTGTATCACAGACTATGATAAAAATTAAAAACATAACCGTAAAGAATTTTATGAGTGTAGGTAATACCACACAAGCCGTAAACTTTGCACATGATGGTTTAACCTTAGTGCTAGGTAACAATTTAGATTTAGGGGGTGAAGGTTCACGTAACGGTACAGGTAAAACTACACTTATTAATGCTCTCAGCTATGCTGTATATGGCCAGGCTTTAACAAATATTCGAAAAGATAATTTGGTTAACAAAACTAATAATAAAAATATGTTAGTTACTGTTGATTTTGAGAAAGACGGGCACAGTTATAGAATTGAGAGGGGTCGTAAGCCTAATAAGTTCCAGTTCATTGTTGATGATGCAATCGTTAACGAACAAGGAACCGACGAAGCCCAAGGAGAAAATAGGCTTACTCAGGAAGAGGTGTTAAGGGTTTTTGACATGAGTCACACAATGTTCAAACATATAGTTGCCCTTAACACTTATACTGAACCATTTTTAGCCATGAAGGCAAATGATCAACGATCTATTATTGAAGAATTATTAGGTATATCAAGATTAAGTGAAAAAGCAGAACGATTAAAAGAATTAATGCGTGAAACTAACGAAGATATGAAGTCTGAACAAGCACGTTTAGAACAAGTAAAGATTTCAAATGAAAAAATGGAAGAAACAATCCGTAAGTTTCATATTAGAAGTATTGGTTGGGAAGAGTCACATAAAAAGGCTATTGCAGAACTTACTAATGGTATTACAGAATTAGAAAAGATAGATATTGATGCAGAAATACAGCAACACAAATTGTTATCGCAATGGCAAGAGCGTTCGCAAAAAGTTAAATCGTATGAACAAAATTTAAACTTTAATAAAAGTAATTTAAGCTCTGTACAAGAACTTTTAGAGTCTTTAAGCACACAGTTAAGCACACTTGAGGGTAAGCAATGCCCTATGTGTGAACAAGAACTGCACACAGACAAGCATACACACTTGGTTGATGATATTAAAACACAGCATACAGCTAAAATTGAAGAACAAACACAAATTGAAGCAACAATTAATTCAATTGCAAATCAAATTACCGAACAGGGCGATTTAGGCGAACAGCCATTAACAGCATATGGATCAATTGATGAAGCATACGATCATAGACAAAATCTTGCAGAGTTAAGTAATCAACTTACAAGTGAAAAGCAAAAAGAAAACCCACACACAGAACAAATTGAAGAATTAAAAATAAAAAATATCGAAGAAGTAAATTATGCACAAGTTAATGCATTACAAAAGTTGAAAGATCATCAAGACTTTTTATATAGATTATTAACATCAAAAGATTCGTTTATACGTAAAAAAATTATTGATCAAAATTTACTGTATTTAAATTCAAGATTAAATTACTACTTAGATAAAATTGGACTACCGCATGAAGTAGTATTTAAATCAGATTTAAGTGTAGAAATTACAGAACTAGGTAGAGAATTAGACTTTGACAATTTAAGTAGAGGTGAACGTAACAGATTAATTTTAGGATTAAGTTGGGCATTTAGAGATGTATACGAATCAATGAATACATCATTAAACTTATTATTCATCGATGAACTTGTTGACTCTGGAATGGATACCATGGGTGTTGAGTCAGCTATGGGTGTATTGAAAAAAATGTCTAGAGAAGGTGGTAAAAATATATTCCTTATTTCGCACAGAGATGAACTAACTTCAAGATGCTCCAATGTGCTTAACGTAGTCAAAGAAAATGGATTTACATCTTTTGCAACAGATATAGAAACTATCGATCATAAAACACATAAAGAATTGTTTGCAAAAGATCATGAGCACGATACAGTTAGCGCCTAGTACACTAGCATATAGATTCGAAAGTCCTGGCAAATATGCCATGTCAACTTATGTTGATGCTAATCATGACTTTGATATATTAGAGTTTAATGCTTATAAAGATCAGCCATACCATTTATATCCAGAATTTAAGCATATCCAAATAAAAAAATTAAAAAATAGAAAACGTAGGATTATGATTTCTCATGTAAGAGAAAGATTAAACCCAGATAGTAAAATATTAAAAGCTCATGCAGTCTTTATCGATTGGTTAGTACAAAGTGAAATATGTACAGCACAGCAAATAGTATATGTAGTTGGCTGTCAAGATGAATTTGATTTTATCGAGTCATACAAAATGGCTTGTTCTGCAGAAAATGTTTTTAGACACAGAATAAATGTAGTTGCTTATCCACACTTTGAAACCGATGCAGTCTGGAGATACTATCAAGGAGAAATAAAATTAGCAAATAAAAACTTTGATGAATTACAAAATTTTGTTAAAAACGAGTTCTTATTTCTAAATGCAAAAATCCAAAAAACAAATAGGTTAAACCTCGCAGTAAGGTTACATAACAATGATGTACTAAGGCACGGTGTATGGTCGTTAAACACGTCTTATACGGTACAAAATTTATATCCTAGAGTATCTCATTTAATAACAAAATACGACTTTGATTGGTTCTATAGTAAAATTCCACATAGTCCGGATAATATTAAATATGATTCTCAAGCAGATCATTATTTAGGATATCCTTTTGATCATACGTTATATGAAAAAACAAAGTATAGTATCGTTGCCGAAACTCATGTTGAAAATCAAGATCCTTTTATGATTACTGAAAAGACTGCTCGTACAATAATTAATAAACATCCATTTATAATAGCGTCTACTCCAAGATTTTTAGAAAAGCTTCGAGCAAGAAAATATGAAACTTTCGGAATGTTATGGTCTGAAGATTATGATTTAGAATTTGACGATGAAAAACGTATGCAGATGATAGCCGACACTGTCAAGTACATTTATAATAATCCAATTGATTGGGTACAAGCATATAGAATTTCTAAAGACAACTATAGCAAATTACAAAGAAGATACGACGACGCAGTAAAGAAACTAATACAAGTTTTATAAAATATCCATATACACAAATTAAGGATTCTAAAAAATTTATTTTAGAACTTGATAAACTACTTTAATAATCACAATAGGTAACTGACTTACGTCAGTTAGTATTATTGTTAACTAACGTTAACAATCTTTTTATTCTTTTCTATAAGGTAATTATAAAATACTATCAAGATACACTGTATCGTATCATACAGAATCAGTCATGACTCACCCAGTTACGGGTGAGTGGTAACTTCGCATCATACGAGATCACGCCATTCTAACTTTACAGTCCTACGGAAGTGGTTGGCCGGTACTCCCATCAACTGCGTCTCATCCAACGGAACCAATATGTGTAAAATAAGTTAGCACTACACATATGGCTGGGGTTGTATCTTTTTCACAGTAGCCCCATCATTTAGCAGATATTAGCCTAAGGTTTGCAACGTCAGATTCACCACCTTTGTCTCGGCGCATTTCTGAGATATCATTATCAGTGTAGTTGCTATATAGTAGATGTTAGCCTAAAAGAGTTATTATTCTTGGTAGATATTAGCCTTATTAAATAAAGTATACGATTGATTGCACCCAAAAGTCAACCAGAATTATAAAAGTTGACTATTTTTTTATTTGGTTGTATACTAAAACAATGAAACAAGTGCTTATATCAAACATTAGAGGCGAAGATGAATATGGACAACCAATATTCATTGATAGGATATATGGGTCAGGACCGACACAACGTTTAATACAAAAAGACGCAACAATATATCAAGGAGCATTAACTAAACGTAGGATTATAATAAAAAGACAATCTGGAGAAGGTAATTTTACTTCGCATGTATGGGAAACAAGTGATGGCAGATGGTTTGATAATGGTGGTATGCCGATTGAGAAACCTAAGCAGTTAGAAAATGATAAAAATGAAGAACAGCAAGAAACAACAGAAACATCAAGCACTGATGGAAATACTGAAACATGATTACAATGATAAAAAGTACAAGCCAAAAGACATTAAACATTTTTCTGATATAATGCACAATATAAAACTAACATTGTTAAAAAAGGTTATTAAAAAATGAGTGGAGCAAAGTCAAAAAACAAAGGCAAAACATACGAAAGAGATGTTGCTAATTTTTTAAGCCAATTGTATCAAGAGTCATTTACAAGAGTACCTTATAGTGGTGCATTTGTTGGCGGCAAAAATATTATAAGAACAGAAACACTTTCTGAAAATCAAACAAGAGGATTCAAAGGTGATATTATTCCACCTGATTCATTTCCACTATTGGTTATTGAGGCAAAAAATTATGGTGAACTACAATGGCATAATCTTGCACTTGGTAAAGAAGTAAAACAGTTAGATAGTTTTATTGTACAGTCACAAGAGTCATGCGAAGAAAATGATAAATGGTTATTGTGTGTTAAAATATCAAGACAAGGTGAATTTGTACTTTGGGATCCAAAACAATGGAACAATCTAAAACATACTAAAGATTATAAACAATTCCATTACATTGAATACAAAGATTTTTGGCAATTAAATTCAGATGCTGTTAAACAGCAATCTCATTAAACAACTACTTGTCCAGACTTTTTAAATCGCTCGGCATTTTCACCGACAAATTTAATTAAGTCATTTCGATCGACTTCGGAAAGAGACCATGCTTCTTCCCAAGTAAGGGAACCACGCATGTACCAACAGATTTCGGTTATCTGTTGTTTTATAGTATCACGTTCTTTAGCCAACTTTTCAAAGTAGACATTTATTTGGTCAGGCTCAGCCTTTAAGAGCCAACTGCGAAAAAATCCGTAGGATTGAAATCAATTTCTGATGTCCATACATTGCCACATGTTTCTTTGCCGCAAGTCATTTCAATTTTCTTATCGATATCTAAACTATTAATTTTTGCAAGTACTTCGTCAATTTGTTTCGCCGCATTTGAATCTATGTTTTGGATAAACGCAAATATTTCATTTGGGTCACTAACTTCGTCACCTTCTGGTGTAACAACTTTGATAATACTTCTACCTAATAACGATACGCTCATATCTGCCATTCTTCTAAAACTCTTATTATAAATTGACATACTTTCAGAATTAATTTCTTTTTCCTGTGTCAAATTTTGAAGTGTTTTAGTTTCGTCAAATGCCGCCAATGCCGCTTCTGTCTGCATTGAAAAAGTATATGGTCTAACATATACAGTTACTCCTGTATCTAATTTTACAGGATACTCTGAATCAAGCAATTTAGCAGTTGGTAAAATATTTCTTAAATTAACAACTCCTCTAGATTCAGTTTTACACTTAGGACAAGTTGCACTTACTTCATGCTCTTCTCCTGTGGTAGCAATTTTAATGGCAATTAACAATGTATCAATATCAGTAATTGGCATGTCTTTTGGTTCTTGAATACCTGGAACACAACTTTTAATTGCTGATGTTACTGCTTCTCCGTTAAGTAATGCATCTGGATTTTTGATCATAGTTTCATCACGGCCAGTCATAGCCATAACAGCTAGTTCTCCACCCATTGCTGATTCTACTTCAGGATTAAATGCACCCTGACTCGGAACACGAACATACAGTTTTGGTGCTCTATAATATTTTGATAATTTGTTTTCACTCATGTTTTTATTTCCTATTATATACGTATATAACTTTAACGATAAATATTTATGTAATAGTAGTACTTATCTACTTAATTATATGGGTATTTAATGAAAAATGGCTGACGGCGACAAAATTACTATAGATCAAATAAATTGGGACGATTCTGGTCTTCCTAAATGGGCCACTGAGGAAACGCAAAAAAAGATTGCAGTAGCCTTAGGTGCAATGAAGAAATCTGACACAAAAGATTCAAAAGAACAAGAAAAACAAACAAAACACTTAAAAGACGTAGTTGCTAGGATTGAACAACTTAATAAAAATAGTTCAGAAAATTCAAAAAAACTAGTTACACAGTTGAATAAAAAAGGTGGAGATTATACTAAAGATTTAGTTAAAAAGAATGTGTCAACACCATTTAAATCAGTAAACATGGCAGTACAACGATTTGCTGGCAAGCTAGGAATAGCTGGTGCTGTAATTGGTGGCTTTGCCGCGGCAGTTGGTTTTGTTATTGGAAGATTAAAACAGTTTTCAGATTCATTTAGACAAGTATTTGCAATGGGCTTTAGAATGGAACAAGGTTCATTAGGATTAGCAAAAGCGGCAGTGGCGGCTGAAATGGGTATTGCACAATATACAGAATTACTTGGAAAGTTTTCAACGTCAGTTGGTATTATTGGTGCCCAAGCATTTTCAGATTTAAATGTACAAATTAGAGATAACTTACAAGCTCAAGGTATGTTGGGTATGAGTCTAGCAGAGTTGACTGAATACACTGGTGACTTTATGGACCAATTAAGAACAGCAAGTATGCTTGGTGGAAAAAGTAATGACCAATTAGAAGAGATGGTTGTGAGATATGCACAGAATATTACAGCATTTTCACAGTTAGCAAATGTAAGTAGAGATCAAATTGCGGCAGTTATTAAAGGATCAACGGCTGTTGAAGCATTTACAAATAAACTAAATGTGTTACCAGCAATAGTACAAGACAGAGTACTTAGAGCCGCACAAACAGTAACAGGTATGTTTGCAGGACTTGGTACTGAGTTTGGTGATCAACTTGCAACAACATTTACAACTGCATACGGTCGAGGTGGATTATTTTTCACAGAAGCTGGTAGAGAATTATTAGCAGTAAATAGAAAATTATATAACTCATTAAGTTCACTAATTGATAATATAGATAGTTTAGACGATCAAGGTGCCGCAAAAGCAACTAGTCAACTAATAACAGAAATTGCAAATACATCTGATGCTGAAAGAGAAAGATTAAGTCTTATTGAACGTTCTAACACACAGTTCTCAGGCGCGGCAAGACAACAAATTGCACTGATTAATCAAGTTCAAGAGATACAGAAAAAAGGTGCATTAGAACAGTACAAAGATTTACAAAAATTAAGACGAGAATCACAGATTGACAAATTATCTGTAGCATTTATAAACTTTGAACGTGTTACTGCAAAATTATCAGTTGCGTTTAACAAATTCTTTACTGAACTGTTTGGCAATGATAGAATACTAGGTGCAATAAGTGGAGCAATGGAACGTATTACTACTATGGGTATTGACCTTGCAAAAAAACTTGTAGAAAATGCAGGTTCAATTGCAAATAAAATTGCTAATCTTGTTAATAGATTTATGAATTTTATTGGCGAGTTCCAAGGTTTAACTTTAGGTCAAGCAATGATTAAAGCATTGGCGGCACCTTTAGCATTAATGGCAGACATGATTACTGGAGCAATCATAAAAGGAATGAAACTAGCATTACCAGGATTTGCAGGCGGTGCCGGTACAATTCACCAAGCCAACATGTCCATGGGCGAAAATCAAATTAGATCATTAACTGGCGGCGGCGCTCTAGCAAACGCAGGAATGTTTAATGAAAGTTACCTTAAAAGATATTCAAAAGAAGGTAGAACTAGAATGTCGTTTGATAATGACATTGTATCAGGTGTACAAAATGAATTACCACCAATGTTGGCAAAACAGTTTGCAAGTATGTTTCCTAAAGGAGACATCGAGACTGGTGAAGTTCTTCAAACTAGAAAAGGTTCTTTTGATGCTATGCTTAAAAAAGTTAACGAATCAGGCAATCAACAATTAATAGATGCACTTCGTGACATATTAACACAACAAGCAGTAACATATCTTGATGTAAACAAAGCACAACTTGACGAAAGTATAGGTTACAAAACAGTTGGGGCAAGCGGTGCAGATATTGTTGCATCAATGAATGACAGTGCTAACAATATGGGCACTAATAATAAAGCTACTTCTACAGACATGCTAGATCCAGAACGTTTATCACAGGCTAAAATGCGTGTAATGAATCAATATCTTCCAATGACAGGATCAAGTGATCCAACAAAAACGTCAGAAGGTGAATTTTATAGTACATCAATTAGATTATTAAGTGCAATTGCTAGTAATACTGGTGGTACTAAAAAAGCAGTTGATGAAGTAAATGGTGGGTAGGCCAGAATATATTGGTTGCAATCATAATTAAAATACTATATAATTTACATAAATAACTGCATAAAAGGCACGTATACAAATGAGTTGGAAAAAACACTTTACTACATATGAAAATAAACTAGGACAGCAAAGTCCAGTAGGTAGTTCATTTGGTGAAACATCAAATTCAAAATACAGCTCATGGCTACCAGAAGTATATGCAGGTCAGCCAAATCGTATTGAGCGTTATTATCAATATGATCAAATGGATCTTGACACAGAAATAAATGCGGCACTTGATACTATTGCAGAATTTTCAACTCAAAATGACCCAAAGACAGGTGTTCCATTTAAAATCTTTTATAAAGACAAACCAACTGATACAGAAACAGAAATTTTAAATCAATCAATCAAACAATGGGCAAGTGTTAACGATTGGGATAAAAGATGTTTTAAACTTTTTAGAAATGTAATCAAGTATGGTGATCAGGTATTAGTTAGAGATCCAGAGACATATAAATTACTTTGGGTTGATCATGCAAAAATTGAAAAAATAGTTGTTAATGAAGGTAAAGGTAAAAAGCCAGAAGCATACTTCATTAGAGATTTAGATTTAAATTTACAAAATTTAAACTTAACAACAATGAGTCAATATCAGTACACGGCTCCAACAGCATACCAAAGTGGTAATATGCCGTTTAGCGGTGATGCAAAATACAAAGGTATGACTAGCGGAACTACAACTTCACAAGCTGGTAGATTTAATATGGAAGTAATGACAACACCTGTTGATGCTTCACATATTGCACATATATCATTGTCAGAAGGCATGGATAGATTTTGGCCTTTTGGTACTTCAGTACTAGAAGCAATATTTAAAGTGTACAAACAAAAAGAATTATTAGAAGATGCTATTATTATTTACAGAGTTCAAAGAGCACCAGAACGTAGAGTGTTTTATATTGATGTAGGTAATATGCCTAGCAATAAAGCAATGGCATTTATTGAACGTGTTAAAAATGAAATACATCAAAAACGTATTCCAAATAAAACAGGTGGTGGCGCAAACATTATGGATGCCGCTTATAACCCATTATCACAAATTGAAGATTACTTTTTTGCACAAACGGCTGAGGGTAGAGGATCAAAAGTTGAAACATTACCAGGCGGTCAAAACTTAGGTGAAATTGACGACTTAAAATACTTTAATAATAAGTTGATGAAAGGTTTAAGAATTCCATCAAGTTATTTGCCATCATCCCCAGATGATGCCGGTTCGGCATTTACTGATGGTAGAGTTGGTACAGCATACATACAAGAATTTAGATTTACAAAATTTTGTCAACGTTTACAAACAATGGTTATGCCTGCTCTTGATAGAGAATTTAAAATGTTCTTAAAGCATAGAGGTATTGAAATTGATTCAGGATCATTTGAAATACAATTTAATGAACCACAAAACTTTGGCAAGTATAGACAAGTTGAAATTGATAATCAAATGGTTAGTATCTTTACACAGGTACAGCAAGTTCCATTTATTTCTAAACGTTTTGCAATGCAACGTTATCTTGGACTTGATGAAGGCGAAATTTACAAAAACGAAAAACTCTGGGCAGAAGAAAATGCTAATGCTACTGAACCACCAGCACAAGGTGACGATGTAGGAGGTGGAGGCCTTTCAGATGTAGGAGCGGCACCAATGCCAGCTTCAGATGATACTGAAGGATTAGATGATGCACCTGCTGGCGATGCCGGCGACGCAGGATTAGATTCACCACTAACACCAGATACAGACACTACACCAGAACAATAAACTACACAAGATAATGTTAGATTTATCTCGTACATTAATTAATGTAATTGACATTTGGGACACTGATCAAATATCTTTTGATAATTTGTCTAAAGAAAGCATTGAATTAATAAAACAAGATATGTGTGAATTTTCTAAATTTTTGTCAATAAAATTAGATAGCTATAAAAAACAAGGAGCACATATTAATATAGCAATGCATCATCATTCACCAAATCCGTTTTTTACATTTTTAACAGATAATAAAAATGATTTAAATTTTATGGAAGATCCTAAACTTCTAAAAAAATACATGGATGACAATCAGTTAACACAATTAATCATATGTGGAGCTCACTTATTTAAATGTATATCAGATCGACCAACAGGGTATATTAAAATGAAAACAATAGTTCCAAATACCAAAATAGCTATAACTTTATGTAGGGCACTACCGCAAGATGTATTTTCAAGCTCACCATATCCTACAATAGATTTAGTTTACCTTTGATTATAAATAACATAACAAAGGTATTGTTATGAAAATTTATGAAATCAGCAAAACAGACTTATATTCATTAGAACCTATTGAAGAAGGTGCTAGTCAGATATTTGGACGTACTGGTAGATCACAATCAAAAGGTAAAGCAAGAATTACAACACAACGTTTTAGATGTCCTACAGGACCTAGAAAAGGACGTATTGTTGCTAATCCAAGTACTTGTAACAAACCATTAAATATCAAGCAAAGTACTAAAATGAAAAATACACGACAAGCAAAAGGTAGTATACACGGTGCAAGATCTTCATATACTAAAAAATACAGTCAAGCATCGCAACGTGTAAAACGTGCAAATATGGCACTTAAAGCTCGTAGAGGCAAAAGGTAAATAAAAGTATGCGTTATATTGAATTAAAAGAAAACTATTTTCCAGAGCATGACCATTATCATATGGCTCATATCAGTGATGGTCGTAAAACACGTCTTACATTAAAACACCTTAACAAATTGCGTAAAGTACGTGAAATGCGTAAAGCAGATCAAGAAAAAAACAAAGAATTTGTTGCTACAATGTACGCACAACCGCCTGCAATGTAATAATATTAAGTTATTATTACAAAACGAGTCAAAATACAGGTATTTCCTACTAATTTTCCTATAATTATGTAAATAATATATACGTTTGTACCTTATACAGGTATCTAAACATATTACTAGTAATATATTAGGAGATTAACACTATGTCTACTACAAAGTCAAAACTAGAACAAGTTCTAGAATATCTAGTTAACAACGAGTCAGATAAAGCTCAAGAGCTTTTACATGATGTAATTGTTGAGAAAGCTAGAAAAATACATGAAGAGTTGATCGAAAACCAAACTGACGAAATCGAAGAAGATTTAACTACTGAAAACACTGAAGAAGCTGTTGACGAAGCAGAAAAATCAGATGAGGACACTGTTGAAGAAGCAGAAAAATCAGATGAAGATGCTGTAGAAGAAGCAAAAGATTCAGATGAAGAAGCAGTTGAAGAAGCAACTGATGAGTCAGGTGACGAAACCGTTGAAGAAAAAGTTGGCGGTTCCGGCGATCAAGAACAAGATTTAACAACTGCTGTCAAAGATGAAGCAGACAATCATGCTGAAGAAATTGAGCATGAAGAAACTAACGAAGATGATGGTGATGAAGATGGCGAAGCTGATAACCATGATCATGAGGAAGTTGAAGACAGAGTTGACGATCTAGAAGATGCTTTAGAAGATCTTAAAGCTGAATTTGAAAAAATGATGGGCGACGAAGACGACAAAGAAGGCGATGACAACGAAGAAGCTACTGACGACCTAGAAGGCGAAATGCCACCTATGGAAATGCCAGCAGAAGAAACAGTTGAAGTTGCTGACGAAGTTGCATTTGAAGGTTCAGAAGATTCAAAAGAAGGTTCAGAAGATTTAGACGAAGCAACTACATTAAATGCTGTTTCAACTCCAAAAGGTGGAGATGACGGCGCAAATGCTAATTCACCGGTAGCGGCGAATGGTGGAGCAAAAAGAATTGACGGTGCAGATCCAGTGAAAGCTGGTGGCGATGCGGCTGAAAAAGGCGGCAAGGCTCCTGCAGTCAAGGATATGGGTGCTCCAAAACAAGGTGATGCTAAATTATCACCAGCACCAAAACCAAAAGCAAGTGCTTAAGGTTGAGTTAGAGTAAGGAGATCGTCAGTATGATTAAACCACTTTTAGAAAGTTTAACTTTTGACCAAGCCGGCATGCAAGTATTACATGAAGGCGAAGGTGATAAGAAAAACCTATTCATGAAAGGTGTATTCATTCAAGGCGGAGTAAAGAATCAGAATTCACGTGTTTATCCACTAGAAGAAATCGAAAAAGCGGTAACTTCTGTGGACGAACGCTTGAAAGGTGGTTACTCTGTTTTAGGTGAAGCAGATCACCCTGAAGAATTAACAGTGAATTTAGATCGTGTATCACACATGATCGAATCAATGTGGATGGACGGTCCAAACGGAATTGGTAAACTTAAAATTTTACCAACCCCAATGGGAAACATTGTAAAAACCCTTTTGGAAAGTGGAGCAAAATTGGGTGTGTCATCAAGAGGTACCGGTAATGTAAACGAAGGCGGCAAAGTTGCTGACTTTGAAATTGTTACTGTGGACATTGTTGCACAACCATCAGCCCCAGATGCTTATCCAAAAGCAATATATGAAGGTTTGATGAACATGAAAGGCGGAAGACGTTTATACGGAATAGGCGCCGACGCTGTTTATGATCGCAAAGCAGAAGGCTATTTAAAGAATGAAATAGTCAAATTAATAAAAGAGTTGAAGTTATAAGGAGAACTACTCATGGCAGATATTTTTAACGGAATACTTGAGTCAGACGCAATTTCAGAAGACTTGAAAACTCAGATTCAAGAGACGTGGAAATCTAAATTAGATGAAGCCAGAGAAGAGATCACTGCTGAACTTCGTGATGAATTTGCCCAACGTTATGAAAATGACAAGGGTCAGATTGTTGAAGCTATGGACACAATGTTAACTGACAGAATTACAGCTGAAATAGAAGAGCTGAAGGCTGACAGAGCATCATTGGCTGAGCAAACAGTTGCTTACAAAACGAACATTGAAAAACATGTTGGTCTAGTAGACAAATTTGTTGCTGAGCAATTAGCTAAAGAAGTAAAAGAACTACACGCCGATAGAACAAACTTAAAAAGCAATTTTGCAAAATTGGAAAACTTTGTTGTTAAACAATTAGCAAAAGAGTTAACTGAATTTGAAAACGACAAAAGAGCAGTTGTAGAACAAAAAGTTAAATTAGTAGCAGAAGGCAAGAAAATGATTGCTGAAGCTAAACAACGTTTTGTTTCTAAAGCCGCTAATGTTGTAGAAAAAACAGTTGAAACAAGTTTGAGAAGCGAATTATCACAACTTAAAGATGATATTAAAGTTGCTAAACAAAACAACTTTGGTAGAAAAGTTTTTGAAGCATTCGCAGGCGAGTATATGTCTTCTCATCTAGCTGAAGGTACAGAAGTTAGAAAACTTCAAAATGAATTAGAAACTGTAACAGCAAATACTACTGACACAGAATCTAAATTAAAAGAAAAAGACGCAGAAATCGAAGCAGTTCAAATGAAGTTGAGAATTGCTGAAGATAAAAATGTACGTGAAAAAGCTCTTACAGAGTTAACGTCATCATTATCTAAAGACAAGCGTCGCGTAATGAACGAATTACTTGAATCTGTACAAACAAGTGATTTAAAAAAACAGTTTAACAAATACTTACCAGCAGTTTTAAATGAATCAGCACCAGCTGAATCAAACAAAACTATTGTTACTGAATCAGTAACAGAGGTAACTGGTAATAGACAATCACCAACTGAACCTAGTTCAGAAGCAGGTGATATTGTTGAGCTTAAAAAACTAGCAGGTCTAGGAGTTAATTAAAATGACAGACATGATCAATGAAAAATGGACAGATACTAAAAGTGCGTTGATGGAAGGCCTTTCAGGTCAAAGAAAAAAATCAATGGACGCTGTTCTTGAAAATACAAAGAGATACTTAGCTGAGGCGGCAACAACTGGCGCAACAGGTGCCGGTAACGTAGCGGCTTTAAACAAAGTAATTCTTCCAATAATCAGACGTGTAATGCCTACAGTTATCGCTAACGAAATCGTTGGTGTTCAGCCAATGACTGGCCCAGTAGGTCAAATTCACACATTAAGAGTTAGATACTCAGACGCAAAAGACGGTGTAACAGCAGGTTCTGAAGCACTATCACCTTTTGAGATTGCAAGATCTTACTCAGCAAATCCAGGTTCAGGTACACAATCAGTACCAGCTGGAACATCAACTTCATCTTTAGAAGGTGAAGCTGGTAACAAAATGTCAATTCAAATCTTAAAACAAACAGTTGAAGCTAAAACAAGAAAGCTATCAGCACGTTGGACATTTGAAGCGGCACAAGACGCATCAGCAATGCATGGTTTAGATGTAGAAGCAGAAGTAATGGCGGCTTTAGCACAAGAAATTACTGCTGAAATCGACCAAGAAATTCTTGGTTCACTTACATCATTAGCACCAGCTGGAACGGCTTTCAACCAATCAAACGCAACAGGTACACCAACTTTCGTGGGTGACGAACATGCGGCATTGGCTGTAGCTATTAACAGAGAAGCTAATTTAATCGCTCAAAGAACTAGAAGAGGCGCGGCTAACTGGGCTGTAGTTTCTCCACAGGCTTTGACTGTATTACAATCAGCGACAACTTCAGCGTTCGCAAGAACAACTGAAGGTACTTTTGAAGCACCTACTAACACTAAATTTGTTGGTACATTAAACGGCGCTATGAGAGTATATGTAAACTCATACTTGGTAGATGATTCTCCAGTATTAGTAGGTTACAAAGGTGCTGGTGAAGTAGACGCGGCGGCATTTTATTGTCCGTACATCCCACTAATGTCATCAGGCGTTATTGTGGATCCGTCAACTTTTGAACCAGTAGTGAGCTTTATGACAAGATACGGTTATGTAGAGTTAACAAACACTGCATCATCACTTGGTAATTCAGCAGACTACCTATCAAAAATTGATATTTCAAACGTAACATTTATCTAATAAATTATACGTTTTTAAATCAAGAAACCCCGGGTTATTCCGGGGTTTCCCTTGACTACACATATTATAAATTGGCCAAATCTGCTAAATAATAGTAATACATATTGGAGCAAAGCATGGCAGATCAAACTATTATTAGTGCAGAAGATTTAGTTGTAACCGGTAATTTAAAAGTATCCGGATCACAAATTACAACAACATCAACAGATACTGAAATAAAAGATAACAGAATTATTCTAAACAAAGGTGGAACACTTGATTCAAACGGATCAGGTATTGTTATTGAATCAGGTGGATCTAATGTAGCAAGTTTAGTTTACAAAACAAGTGGCTGGGATTTAGGCAATAAAAATTTAACAACAACTGGCACTATTTCAGGTACAATTAGTATAGCGGCAAATTCAATTGACGATACTATGATTGATTTTGGTACAGGTGCTAATCAAATATCAACAGCAGACCTTCCAGAAAGTGGTAATTTATATTACACAGATGCAAGATCAAGAGCGGCCATTAGTTTAGGCACAGCAGGCTCACAAGCATATAACAATAGTACAGGTGTATTAACAATACCTGGTACAACAGATCATATTACAGAAGGTGCTAACAAATTTTTTACAAACGCACTAGCAGATGCACGTATTGCCAATGCAACAATTGGTGATTTATCAAACGTTCACAATACTGCTCCAAACAATGGACAAATTTTAAAATGGAGTACTTCAAATTCGAGATGGGAACCAAGTTCAGACGTAACTACTGTGGAGTTATTAACAGATACGACAATTACAAGTGTTTCTAATAATGAGATATTAAAATATAACAGTAGTGCAAGTAAATGGGTCAACACAGACACAAACAATTTAATGGCAATGAACCAATTGTCAGATGTTGATACTAGTAGTATTGCATCAGGAAATTATCTTGCTTGGAATGGCGCAAATTTTGTTCCAACTTCTCCAGCAGTTGCAATTGCAAATCACACAATATCAGCAACGTCACCGGGAACAATTACAGTTAACACTACAGATCCGTCAGCAACAACAACTTTAGCAACATTAACTTTAGCAGGTGTTGATGCATCAGCAACTACATTAATTACATTTACAATGGATATGCCAACTGTAAATCCAGTAAACACACCATTAAGATTTTATGTATTAAAAAGTGTTGAAGGTTCAGCTTATGGATGGAGTCAAAGTTTTACATGGAACGGATCATCAGGTAATAAAGCAGGTGCAATACACAAAGTAGAAACATCAGGTTATCAAGGTAACACGTATACATTTTCTATTGCTGATAATAGTAATATGGGATCAACAGGTGCAGTAGAATACAAAATTGCAGTTGCTAGAATGACAGCAGGTACAGTTGATATAACAGTAAGTGATGTAAATGCTTCAGCAATTGAATTTAGAACAAACTTAATTGATACATTAAATGAACTAACTGATGTTAATACATCTGGAGTATCAACAAACCAAATTTTACAATATAATGGGTCAACGTGGACACCAACAAATCATACAGTTTCAACACTAACGGACACAACAATTGGGTCATTAACTACTAATCAAATTTTAAAATACAACGGTAGTGCTTGGGTAAACTCAGATGCAACTGGTTTGATGTCGTTAAACGATTTATCAGATGTTACCACAACTGGTGTAGCAACAAACAAAATTTTAAAATACAATGGTAGTGCTTGGGTAATAGCAGATGACAACTATGAAGATGGAATAGTTGACATAGTAGAAGACACTACTCCACAACTTGGCGGGTCATTGGATGTTAATGGTAATGCTATCACAGGTGCTGTTATTAATATTACAACTTCAGCTAACGGTGATATTAATTTAACACCAAATGGTTCAGGTAATGTAAACATCAATGCTGACTTAACAGTTATGGGTACAGCAACAACAATGGACGTACAAAATATGGCCGTTGAAGATCCCATTATATTATTAAACAAACATGATACACAACCAGCAAATAATACTAACGATGCAGGTGTTATGGTACAACGTGGATCATCAGAAAATAATGCGGCATGGTTCTGGGATGAAACAACAGATAGATGGATTGCTACTACAACAACAAGTGGTGAATCAGCAACAAATATTACAGTAACAGCAAACGCAGATATACAAGCAGGAACAGTTTACGCAACAGCAACAACGGCAAAATATGCTGACTTGGCAGAGATATACACATCAGATGATAATTATGAACCAGGTACAGTTTTAGTATTTGGCGGAGATAAAGAAGTAACACAATGTAGAGCATTACAAGATTCAAGAGTTGCAGGTGTTGTATCAACAAACCCAGCATACTTAATGAATAAAGATGCAGATGGTGTAGCAGTTGCACTTCGTGGTAAAATTCCTTGTAAAGTAGAAGGACCTGTTAGAAAAGGTGATGTACTTGTAACAAATGTTACTCCTGGTACAGCATGTACACTAACAGATGATAGTCCAACTCCTCCAGGATTTTGTGTAATTGGTAAGTCTTTAGAAGATAATAACGATAGTGGTATTAAATTAATTAATATTGTTGTTTAATCGTAGCGTTTTTTAATATCATCTTGTGTACTCCACACTAAAAATTCTTGTAAAGTTTTAATCCATTTAACCATATCAGTTTCCATCTCAATACAATGGTAATAGCTCATTGGTAATACAAAGTATGAATATTTCTTTTTTGCATTCTTAAATTTTTTTTGCATTTCAATAATTTTTATAATATCGTTTTTAACACAAAACATAATTTCTTTTATTTTTTCTTCTTTTTTAAATTCTTTTATTAGCCATAAGTGATAATCATCTTCAACTGTATACATTGACATAATTTCTTGTAGTTCAAATTTTAATGCACGAATAGGGTTAATATCTTTTCGATATTTTATTAGTATTGAAGGTATCTTATACTTTGCATTATTTGTTTCTAAATTTTGTATTAAATTAAAATATTCATCTTCAAGTTCAAAACGAATATCCATATTTTCTTGGCTGGTCATCTGCTTTACTGCTTCTTTTATTTCAAGTAGTATATTAAAAAACTTTTTTTTATCTTTATTAGAATATTCTTCTAACACATCATCGATATCACTCTGGAAATGAAATTTTGAATCAATATTTTCTAAAATATCATCAGTGATAACACCGTCTTTTGCAAATTGTTCAAAAGAGTGTGCAATTTTTGCCTGGTTAAAATTAATAATACGTGACAATGTTCTTACCTTATATAGTTATTTTCAATAATACTAGCTAATACTATTTACTATTAACTGTAGTTTTTTAACATTGTTTTTATCTAACAATGTTTTTTTAGCACCTTGGTGTAATGGTGCTGGGAGCTTGTTTATTTCTGACCAGCTATAATCTTGCGACTCGTAGTTTATGTTTGGCTCAAATTCTGTTGGTGTAACAATAACAAAAGTATGATACATAAAATGTCCATCAATACTTTGATAAATGTCCAATGGATGTATTTTTACAATTTTAGGAACAAATCCTATTTCTTCTTGAATCTCTCTTTTTAATGCACCTATAACAGTTTCGCCACGTTCAACTTTACCACCCCAAAAACTCCAAGTGTCAGGATTACTTACTTCTTTTGATCTTTTATTTAAACAGAATTTTTTTGTATCTTGGGATAAAAAAGTTGTACCTACAGCATCATACATAAGTTTATTTATAGCACACAATTATGCTTTAGTCAATTAAGTTCCAGTTAAATTCAATATCCAATAACCTGGACGATACTGACCTTGATAAGTGTCAATCCATTCAGATCCTGTCCACTTATATTGATAGCTAGTTGCACTGTTTGTTACATACTGAACAGTTGAACCATTAGCAGTTGCATTAAATGACACTTCCCATTGTGTGCCATTAAATTGAATAATGTCATTTGCTGATGCTTCTAAAGTACCCCAATTTGAAGAATTTTTTGCAATGTCATTTATTATTAAATATCGTTGTCCGGTTTGTTGTCCAGCAAGAGTACCATCATTTGGATAATTCTTTTGAGGGTCAACAATCTTTAATATAGCTGTTTTTGTATTAGTTGGTAATGTAGCTGAATCAATTGTAAACACTAACTGGTTACCATTAGTTGGGTGATAAGCAATAGTTCCAACAATATCTTGAGTTGAGTCTTCTATATTTGATGATCTTCTTAATTTTATTTTTGAAGTAGATTCTTGGAATTCTCCGTATTGTTCAAAAAATTCTTTCCATTCATATCCTTCATTTATACCATGAGCATTTAATAAACTAATAGTATTTCCAGTTACGTCAATTTGTGTATCTTGTGGTGTAATAACAATTTCTTCTAGATTACTAAATTGATCAAAAAAGTTTTGCATATCTTTGTCATATTGTAAATCAGATAAGTTATCGTCTAAATGTATTCTATTAATAATAGAATGTATAATTGATTGTTTCTTAACTTTAGCCGGTGGATTAATCCAAATTGGAACTTGAAAAATAAGTGTTGCAATATCTAATTGTGAATCAACTCCTTGTGGAACAGATCTTGACGACCATTGTATATCAATAAGTTCAACAACTGTAATATTTGTCCAATCTAATGGATTTGTATTTGATTGTATTTCTACTGTTGGATTAAACAATGTTAGTATTTGTTCTAGTAATTGTAATTTTTGTTCTGTATTTGAACACCATACATCAACGTTAATTGTTAAATCATAAGGAACTGGCATATATCTATCAACAGTATATGTATTTCCAAGTTCGGCAGTATATTGATCGTTCATAGAATCATATTTACGTTCTTGAATTTGCTGAGATGAAATTAATTTTGGATCATGTCTTCGTTCTCTAGCAACATTTAAGTTTGCTACATTACAAGTCATAAAAGGTGTAGAGTTTAGTGCATTTTCTGTATTACCACGTAGTACATGTGCAACCATTCTTGACATATCTGCATAACGCATTGGTACAGTTTTATAAACTTGCGATGATGTTCCACCTGCATTTTTTTGACCACTTTGTACTTGGAATCCATTAAAGATACGTACAAACTGTAACAAGTATCTTCTTATTTGTTGATCATACCAAAATTGTGCCATTATACGTCCGTCCTAGGTTTAACTGCTTTACTTAATCCTTGTTGTTCTTTTCCATCTGCTGTTTTAGGATTAGAACTAGAGTTTTCAATAAATGTATTTAATATTCTATTAGCCGCAGAGTATGTGCCTCTGTGATCGTCTGATATTCTAATAAATCTGTTACCAACTTTCTTAAATAATCTGCTTGGCTCATAATCAGTACGTAATATATAATCGCCATCATTTAATGAAGCAGGGAAACTTGAACCTGTATGTGCTATTGCAATACCGTTTGGTGGTTTACCTGATCCAGCATGTACGCCGACTTTATTACTAAATCCAAATGCATTATTAGCCGAATCTTGGCTTGAGTGTAAACTAATATCTTGTGTAACCCAACTATCAGTAGTTGATGAATATTTTTTAAATGAAACATTTAATCCATTTGTTGTATTAGTTTTCCACCAAATTTTTCCAGCTGTATTTGTTGAAGGTTGTGTAGTATTAATAGCAACGTCAACACCAAGTAGTCCTACAGTAGTTGAGTCAGTTGCAATTTTTATCCATGAACCGTTTGTAACTTTTTTGAAATAAGATGCACCAACATTTCTATCTGAAACTACTATAGCATAATCAGTTGATGGAACATATGATGATATTGGTGACTTGGTACTTCCGTCAATATTTGCTGAGTCAACAATTGATACAGTTTGACTATTCCATACAGTACCGTTACCAACATAAAGTCCCCAGTTAGTACTTGTTGTATCTAACCAATAGTCGCCATTTTTATAATTAGCAGTTGGAGCCGTTGAACTAACAAAGTAATCAAATGCTTGCCAATTTGTATCTGTTGATTCGTAAAGTTTAAATGATGCTATGTTAGTTTGCCAATGTGCATAAACGTTACCAGGAATAAATTGATCAGCTTTGTTTACATATAAGTGTGCAGTTTCGTATCCTTTTTTAGGAACTTCATTTTGTGCCTGATTAACAACAGCTTCACTAATATCAATTTCTGATTGGTATGTTGAAATTAAATTCTTTAAATCATCTTTTTGTTCACCAGTACCAAGTATATCTGAAAACTCTGGACTGTCTGTTAGTGGAGTACATTTAATTCTCCAAATGTGTGGATACCAAGTTGGTGAATAACCTTCTGAACCTCTTGCGGCGTCTTCAACAACATAGTATCTATTAATAGCTTGTGGACCTTCTGGATAGTAAGCTGAAACGTCACCTGTTGCTGTACTTGATGTACCAGTAATAGTTTCGCCAACTGTAAAGTCTCCGTCGGTAACCATTCTTAAAACTTTTGCATTATGATTATAATTTACTACAGTACCTGTTGTACCACTTGTTGCACCTGTTATAGTTTCGCCTTTTCTAAATTTTTTTGCTGGCTTTGTGGTAAACTCTAAACGTGCCATGTCTAACATTGTGTCATCACGTTGATGTGGTAATTCTAATACATCACCACTCATTAACTTTCTACCTAATATATCAATCATATCATTTATATGAAATGTCATATAGATAGTATCGTTAGATAAAAATGCACCAAATTGTGTTAAATCAAAATCTGAATCTTGTACTTGATATACTCCACGCATGTCATATACATCAGCATCATACTTACGATCTCTATTTTCTAAAAATAATAGGTCTTGTATGTTAGTTGGACGTACTACTGAATTATCAGGCTGTGTACTATCTGTAGTATTTGCTTGAGCATGTGGACCAAGGTACTTATGTATGAATACACCAGTTCCACCAACATTAAAATGTTCGCGGATCACCCGGTCAATCATCTTGTAATCATTACCCTTTTGTGGTTTCCATAAGCTGAGTCGTGGCATATCAATATCCTTTTATGTAAGTATTTATTCAACTAAAGATTGACAAAACTAGCGAATTATGTATAATGATGTATATATAGCAGTATGGAGAAGAAAAACGTGAAAGATAACAACTTACTGGACATACCTGACTTTCTAAGGCGGTTAGATGAAGATAGTAGCCCAATTAAGTCTGAGGTAGTTGAGCAGTCTGATGAACTAGAACCAGTTAAAGAACTACCTGCAGAAGCAGAAGTAGTTGAAGAAAAGCCAAAACGACCGTCAATTCAAGACCGTATGCATAAGCGATTGCTGTATATTATTGGTGATATTGATGACGAATTTGAACATGTATGGGCTAGAAATGGTGATCATAAGAAATTTAAAGCATACAATTATTTCCTTGCTAATGATATACCAGGTGCTTTTATGAAAATGTTAAAACAACAGATTGATGTCTATATAGACGAAGAATCAAAAGGATTAAAATATAGAGACATTAAACAAAGCGAACGTACAGATGAACAACAAGACTATGTTGAAAGTTTTGAATCGTATTCAAAAGTTGAAATGAAACAGCATATTGCATGGTGGGAACGTGTTTATAAAGATTGTGAATTGTGGGAAGCAAATAAAAAGAAACAACGTAAACCACGAAAATATAAGCCACCATCAAAAGAAAAAATGGCCGCTAAAGTAAAATACAAAGCAGAAGATAAAGATCTTAAACTAGTATCAGAACAGCCTATTAATCTACCTGGATGCTCAGCAGTTATAGTATTCAATACTAAAAACAGGAAAATGGGTATATATGAAGCTACACATAAACACCACGGTTTAACATTAAAAGGCACAACCCTGTTAAATTACGATCTAAGCACGGCTTTACAGAAAACAGTACGTAAACCCCAAGAAGTACTGGAAAAGCTAAATGCGGGCGGTTTACAAGCGATTAAGAACACCTTTAACGCACTATCTACTACTGAAACTAAACTTAACGGACGTCTAAATAAAGAAACTGTACTAGTCCGTATTTTTCAATAATAAAATAAATACAAGTATAGGATATTAAAATGGCCAAAGAGAAATCAAATAGAGATAAAATTATTAATGATATGCGTAACCTACTTGGTGATGGTATGGTTGATGTTGAACTTGACCCTAAACATTATAATCAGGGATTAGACATGGCGTTTGATAGATTTAGACAAAGATCGTCAAATGCTAACGAAGAGTCAACATTATTTTTACAAATGCAAAAAGATACAAATGAATATACATTACCAAATGAAGTAATTGAAGTACGTGAAACATTTAGACGTGCTTTAGGTTCAGACCAGCAATCAGGTGTTGATGTTGACCCATTTGAAATTGCATATACTAACTTGTATTTTTTACAAGCAGGAAGAATTGGTGGCTTAACTACTTGGGAAGCATTTAGTCAATATCAAGAAACTATTGGTAGGTTGTTTGGTAATAAAATTAATTTTACTTGGGACACAGTAACTAAAAAACTAACAATTGTTAGAAGACCAAGAAATGACGAAACATTATTACTTCAAGTATATATGAAACGTACTGACGAAACTTTATTAGATGACGCTTATGCAAAATCATGGATAAGAGAATATGCACTTGCACAATGTAAAATGATGTTAGGCGAAGCAAGATCAAAATTTGGTCAGTTACCTGGTGCTCAAGGTGGCGTTACATTAAATGGCGCTGACTTAAAAGCAGAAGCACAGGTGTCAATGGATAGATTAGAAGAAGAAATAAGAAACTATACAGACGGCGGTGACCCACTTGGTATAATTATTGGATAGATGATCCAATGTACTTTTGTGCCGCACCGTGGAATCATATTAAGCTAAATGCAAATGGCACGTGGAAGCACTGTTGTGTTTTTGATTCCAAATCAGACAAACCTTTTAATGGTGACATAAAAGATACTAGTAATCATCAATCATTTAAAGATCTTAGAAAAGAAATGTTATGGGGTGATAAACCTCCTGTAGGATGTCATGACTGTGTTAAAGATGAAGCTACAGCTTACAGTTCTAGTTTACGTGAACTTTTAAATGACACTTATGCTGATAGAATATATGATTACAAAAGATTTACTGAAAAAGACGGAACATATAATAATTTTAAATTAGAATATTTAGACATACGAAGTTCTAATCTATGTAACTACAAATGTAGATTTTGTGGAATAGACAGTAGTAGTGCATGGCTGGCTGATACTAAACTAGTTCATGATTACACTCCACCAACTGCTGATAATGCCGGTGTTATGGAAGCTAATATTCCGTGGGAACAATTAAAAAAAGATTTACCATATGTACGTTTTATTAGATTAGCAGGTGGCGAACCACTAATGATGCCAGGCACCTATCAATTACTTGATGAGTTAATAAAAATAAAAAATACAAAGATAAAAATTAGTGTAAACACAAATGGTAGTTTTGCAAAATATGGAAAACGAGATATTATAGAATTACTTTCAAACTTTAGTGATGTGTCTATAAGTTTATCACTCGATGGAATGAATGATGCACATGCATATTTAAGAAGTGGTAAAAATGATTGGGAAAAAGTAAAAAACAATATAGACATGTTTGTTAACTCTACTCAAAAGCAAAAGAAAAGTTATATAAGAGTTAATTTTTTATCAAGTATATCTTGGCTAAACTCTATGCATATAGTAGACTTCTTAACAGAGTATAGTAAAAAACTTGAAGGTAATGTTAATTTTAATTTTAATCCTATATATTGGCCAAAACATATGAATATAGGATTACTTACACAGGATCAATTTAATAAAGTACTTGATAAAATAAACAAATCTGATCTAACATCACAGCTAAAAAACAAGTATAGTAAGTTTCTTAGTACACTGTATCAAGCTACAAAAATTACAAGTATAGAAGAAAAAGAACAATTATACAAAGAATTTATAAAGTATAATGCAGTTTTAGATAAAAGTAGAAATCAAAATTTTGCTAAAACTTTTCCAGAATGGGAAGACTTTTATAATAAAATGCTAAAAAAATCTACTTGACAATAGTTTAATTGTGTAATACTATAGTAACATGATTGAAGTTACATTAGATGTAGATAAAATTTCTAAAAGAGACGAGTACATAGGACAGTCAACAGGTACTAGTGTTGAAGGTGGAGCTCTTAATGCCAACTATAGAGAAGTTGATGCAGTAGCCAGAGTTGCAAACTACATGGGTATGCTTGGTTACAAATATGAAACAGATTGGCATTGGGAAAATGCTGGCTGTGATGAATTAACTGTAAAAGTTGATAGCGAAGACATTGCAACACAATTAAAATTGAGGTGGTAAATTGATTATTGGATTAGTAGGCTGGATAGGTAGTGGAAAAAATACTGTAGCTGAAGTGCTGTCAGCACAGCATGGTTATAAGGAAGATTCATTTGCCGCACCTTTAAAAGATGCTACAGCAAATATATTTAATTGGCCTAGAAAAACATTAGAAGGTGATACTGATCATAGTAGACATTTTAGAGAATGTGTTGATCCTTATTGGGCATCTAAATTAAACATTAAAAATTTTACTCCAAGATTAGCATTACAAATTGTAGGTACAGAACTATTTAGAGAACATTTTCATCATAAGATTTGGTTAGATAGTTTAGAACATAGATATATTGCTAATGGACAAAAGCCAACTGTTATTACTGATTGTAGATTTAGAAATGAACTTGCTTTTATTAAACAAATGGGCGGGTTTACAATTAGAGTAAAACGAGGAGAAGATCCGCATTGGACATCGTTAGCAACAGAGGCTCAAAATGGTGACGAGTTTGCTATACAGCAATTATCTGATATTGGTATACATGCAAGTGAGTGGGATCATTCTGGTATGCTAGTAGACTTTATTATTGAAAATAATGGTACATTAGAGCAACTGCATGATAAAATTAATTCAGTGTCTAAAGTTCTAAAAAATGTAAAAAAAGAAAAACGCACAGAAACTTCATTTTAATTATCAGGCATCAAATCACCTTGACGCCACCTAAATTCTTCCATAGTCATAATACGTTGACAATTAGCACATATAGTTTTTAAATTATTCCAAGCACTATTTCTTAAATCACCATCAATATGATAAACGTCTAACTGTGCAGGGTGTCTTGCTTTGAATCCACACTTCTCACATATAGCTTTCTTTTTATAACCTGTTTGTTGCCATGTAGACGTAGAGCTTACACCTTTGCCTTTACTTAGACGTATACATTTATCACACATCTTGCGATAATACGTCTTATCACCTTTTTTATAATTAAAGGCGGCTGGTCTAGACTTACACTTACTACATAATGGTCTATTGTCTATCATATATGTATTTACTGCCCTTTTAAAGGGGAAAATATAGGTGCTTAAACCACCCTCTTTTACCCAACTTCTAATAAATAATGTATAACATGACAACGCAATAGTTGTTATAATTTATGAAGGAGAGATTACAATGCCAGATTTAGTTTCACCGGGTGTTTCAGTTACAGTAACTGATGAATCGTTTTACGCCGGCGCGGCACAAGGTACAGTACCATTATTTGTAGTGGCATCAGCACAAAATAAAGCTGATCCAAGTTCTACAGGTTCTACAGCAGTAGGTACTACCAGTGCTAACGTGGGTAAAGCGTATTTAATTGGTTCACAGAGAGAACTGTTATCAACATTCGGTACACCAACATTTTATTCAGCTGGTTCAACAATGTTACCAGGGGATGAAAGAAATGAATACGGTTTATTAGCCGCATATTCATATTTAGGAATTTCGAATAGAGCATACGTAGTTCGTGCTGATGTAGATTCAGCAGAACTTACAGGTTCAACATCTGTTCCAACTAGTGCACCAGCAAATGGTACGTACTGGTTAGATACAGCATCAACTAATTGGGGTGTATACCAAACAAACGGTACAGCATGGAGCAAAATTACTCCAGCGGTACTAACTGATACACCTAGTACATCAGCAACATCAAACGTAAACAACGATACTGAAAAATCACCAAAATCATCATACGGTGCCAACGGTAACTTTGTTGTAGTTGCATCAGCAACTCCGGCAAAACTTTGGGAAAAAGTTTCAGGACAATGGTACCAAGTAGGTGCGGATACATGGGTAACTGCAAAATCAGGTACGCCAGTTGTGTATATGCAACCAGGTTCAGGTGCGGCACCAAGTGCCTCAACTGCAGGTTCAGTTTGGATTAAGACAACAACAGTAGGTGGCGGTGCTAACGTAGTAGTAAAATACTATTCAACATCAACATCAACATGGTCAACAATTTCATCACCATTATATGCTGATGATGACAATGCTGTTACAGCCTTAACACCAGCGGCAAATTCACTTTACACAATGTTTGATGATGACATGGATGCGGCATGGAACAATGATAGAATTGACAATGCAACATACAAACAAACAGCAAACAACTCAACACCAGAAGTAGCATACGAGATCAAATTAAGAGGTACAGCAACTACAACATCAACTACAGGAACAGCTGACCTTTCAGGTAACGGTATTGACTTAACAGCAGGTCAAACTGGTCTTAAAATGAACATTTGTAACGTTGATGTAACAGTAACAGCGGCAGGCGGTGCGGCTTCAAATGTAACACTAGCAGAAATAGTTGCTGGTATTAACAACGATGCATCATTAACTGCTAAAACAGTTGTAGCATCAATTGAAGCAAGTTCAGGTACAAAAGAGTACTTAAAACTTGAAAGAACAAATGGTAAAAACATTTGGATTGAAGATACAGCAACAGCAGGTAATGTGATTGGTACAACAACTGCAAACTTAGGCTTTACAGATAATATGGCTTCAGGTTCTGATTCATGGTACATGGCTTCAATTTGGGGCAACTTATCATACGAAGCATCAGCAAGTGCACCAACAAGTTCACCTGTAGATGGCACACTATGGTACGACACTAACTTAACAGCAGATATGTATATTGCTGAAAATGACGGTGGTACAATGAAATGGTTTGCTTATGCTAACTCAAAAGACGCCTTTACAGCAGGTAATGTTAACACAGGACCAAACGGTGAAGCGGCAGGTATAAGAGACTTACAAATGGTATCAACTGAACCAACTAAACAGTCAGATGGTACAGCACTAGAAAATGGTGACATTTGGATTGACTCAAACGAGCTAGAAGCATATCCAAAAATTTACAAATATAATACAGGTACAAGTGCATGGGTATTATTAGATAATACTGATCAATCATCAGCTTCAGGCATTGTGTTCGGTGATGCAGTAGGTAACCCAGCAGGTACAACAGACGCGGCAGTAGGTTGGGGTTCAACATACGCATCATTTGATTCAGATGCAGTTGATCCGGCAAACTATGCGGCTGGTACACTATTGTTTAACACAAGAGTGTCTGGTTATAATGTTAAAAGATATAAAACATCTTATGTTGTAAACAGTGCAGACATTGGTCCAATTTGGATTAATGCGGCTGGTAATAAACCAGATGGTTCACCATACATGGGTAGAAAAGCACAAAGACAAGTTGTAGTAACTTCACTACAATCAGCATTTGTTAGCAACGATGAAATTAAAGCAGAATCAAGATTCTTTAATTTAATTGCATGTCCTGGTTACCCAGAAACATATGATGAAATGATTGCACTTAACACAGCAAGAAAAGAAACAGCATTTGTTATTCTTGATGCTCCATTTAGATTAAAAACTCCTTCAGAAGTATCTAATTGGATATCAAACTCAGCAAACGCAACAACTAACGGTGAAGACGGACTAGTAACAAGCAACACTTACTCAGCTGTTTACTATCCATCAGCACTATCAACTGATTTAGCAGGTAACAACGTTGTTGTTCCAGCTTCACATGTAGCATTAAGAACTATTGCTTCAAGTGATAACGCGGCATTCCAGTGGTTTGCTCCAGCAGGTTATCAAAGAGGTTTAGTATCAAATGCATCATCAGTTGGTTATATTGACCCGGCAACAGGTGAATATAATTCAGTTGTATTAAGTGAAGGTTCAAGAGATACATTATACTCTAAAAAAGTTAACCCAATTGCGTTTATGCCTAACAGAGGTTTAACAGTGTTTGGTCAAAAAACATTGCACTCAACAGCATCAGCACTTGATAGAGTTAACGTAGCCAGATTAATTTGTTACTTAAGATATCAATTTGATCAACTTGCAAAACCATTCTTATTTGAATTAAATGATAGAATGACAAGAGATCAAGTGTCTGATACTTTTGAAAGATTTTTAGCAGACTTGGCTTCAAAAAGAGCATTATACGACTTCTTAGTTGTTTGTGATGAATCAAACAACACAGCAACACGTATTGATGCTAACCAGATGTGGATCGATATAGCTATACAGCCAGCGAAAGCGGCAGAGTTTATATATATTCCGATCAGAATAAAGAACACTGGTGAGAATATGAGCTATAATTAATAGACAAAATACACTAAAAAAGGCTACTGTAGAGATGCAGTAGCCTTTTTTTTACCCTTTAACATCAAACTTTTTCTTAAATTTTCCTATATTTGACTAAATACTATTAATACAAATTAATTTGTAAGGAGAGATTACAATGGCTACATTAAACAAATTTGGCGTTCCAATAGACGGTGCTACAGGTAGAGGCGGTATTTTACAGCCTAAACTTAAATATCGTTTTAGAGTACGTTTTACAGGTTTTGGTAACTTAGGTGCTAACCCAGTTGATTTAACTCAACAGGTTATGAACGTAACAAGACCAAAAGTAACACACGAAGAAGTTCCTGTACACGTTTACAACTCAGTAGCATACTTAATGGGCAAACACACATGGGAGCCAATCACACTTACTTTACGTGATGATATGAACAACAGTATCTCTAGATTAACAGGTCAACAAGTTCAGAAACAAATGAACCACTTTGAGCAAACTGGTCCAACCAGCGGAACTCAATATAAATTTACAACTAAAATTGAAATTTTAGATGGTTCAAGCGATGCTGAATTAGAACAATGGAATCTAGAAGGTTGTTTCTTACAAAACGTAGATTATTCAGACGGTGATTATGCGGTATCAGAACCAGTGCAAGTTATCATGACTATGAGATATGATAATGCAACACACTTTGGCGAAGGCGGCGGCGAATTATTTCCACGTGCACCATTAACATTTGGTACTGGAACAGGTTTATAATATTTGACCTAAGGAGTAACCAATGGCAGATACTTGGGACACTGAACCAAAAAAATTAACACCGGAGCAGAAAAAGTTGTTTTCATCGATGGACACAACTGCTTCGGTGTTCACTGAATCAGAAATAAATGCAGTTAGAGATGGTGGCGATCAGCAACTAGCAAACATAATGGCAGATCAAAATGCCACGGCTATTGCTAACCTAAAAGGTAAAGCTGACGCTAACGCAAAAACTAGTTCACAAGAACCATTTAGTAGATCACCATCAGATTCAGGCACACCAAATATTCAACCACCTACAAGAGCACAAGATAATTTTACTCTAAGACAAGCACCTATGGTACAAATGACAGGTGTACCAAGGCAGAAGTTTGAGTATGTTGCAACATTTAGATTTTCAGCTGATAGTCAATTTGATACAATTTTTAGTGATTCTGAAATTGAAAATTTAGATAAAGATATTCAAGCGGCTGGTAATAATGCAAACAACTTTAATAGTTATAGTGGCGGCGGTATAGATGCCATGGCCCAACAGAATTTATCAAAAAAACATAATGATTTAAAATCAAAACGTCAACAAGTTATGGAAACTGTTAGACGTTCTTTAGTTTTTAACGTAAAACAAATTGACGGACCAAAAGTTAATTTTCAATATGACACATTAAATCAATACAACAGAAAAAGAAATGTGTATAGACGTGTTGATTATGATCCAGTAAGTGTACGTTTTTACGATACAATGAATAATACAGCATTAAAATTTTGGAGATATTTGTACGAATTAAATTTAAAAGATGGTAGAAACAGAAGTAAAAAGTATGGTGGAGACACACAAAGTAATCAAGGATTATATTCACCAAATCCACTAATAAGAGAAGACCAGTTTATAAATCAACATAACTTTGGTCTTGAATCGAGTACAATAAGTCATACATATCCAATCAAAAGTTTAGACTTGTTTATTGTACATGGCGGAAAATATAATCTAATTAGATTTATACATCCTAAAGTTATTGCAATGGATCATGATGTACTAACATATGAATCAAGTACACCAGTTGAACTTGGTTTACAATTTGCATATGAAACAGTTGTATATGAAACACTAAACTATGATATGTCAGCATCATCACATGATGTTGCAGTTGACTTTGACGAATTATTTGAAAACAGTTTAAAAATGCCAGACACACCTACAACAGCTCAAGCAGAAACAGAAGGTAGTGATGGTACAAGTGAAAATCCAGATTATGATTGGACAAAAATGTCTGCATCAATACCAGATGAACAATCAGCTAGAGTATTTGGCAATGGAACTAATGCAGGTACAAATGGATCGTTTAATACTGGTACAGATGGCGGCGACTCTGTGTACGGTGGATTCAAAAGTGATTTATCTAAAATGAGTGCCGATCTAAGTCAAATAAGTAGTACACCATTTAGTGACGCCATTTCAAATGTAGCTTCAAGTGTATATGGAACTACAAAGTCAGCAACATCAGGACTTGTATCTGGTAACTGGGGTAGTGCTTTTCAAACTGCGGCCGCTGGATCAGGAAGAAATAATCCAGATAGTAAAAATTATGTTGAAACAAAATCAAAATCTAATGTCGTTAATGGCAAAATAACTAAAAATGCAAATGGAAATGCAACACGTAAAAAAGGCAACAGTTCGCCAACAGGCGGAGGAGCAAGTTATAGATAATGGCTAATCAAAGTACAAAATTAATAGCAAGAGTAGGTGGAGAGTCACAAATAGTTTCTCTATTTGGAAACGTATTTAATGCGTTACAAAATGCACAACCAAATTTATCTGCAGAAGATGTTACAACATTAATATTAAATCAATATGGTGGAATACAGTCGCAACTATCTCCAGCAAAATATGATCGAATACTTGGAATTTTTACAGCGGCAGGAATGGATGGACAAATTGCAAAAGCCTATGCATATCTTTGTATTGATGCAGTTAAAACTTTAAATATTGAATTTGATGAGTTATTTGATAGTATAACAGATCCAATTAAATTTTCAAATTTAGGACTAACACTAGTTAATCATTATCGTCCAATAACTAGTCAAATTGGAACAACAATTACAGTTTCACAAGTTCCAAATCATATTAAAAGAATGATTGCCTATTAATAGTGGTTAAATACTACTGATGGCTTATTTTAAACAAGGACAATTTGAACCAAAAAACCCACGCAAGTATGTTGGGCAACGTGTACCAATATATAGATCTAGTTGGGAAGCAGTGTTTATGCAGTTTTGTGACACTAATCCAAATATTGTTGCGTGGTCAAGTGAGCCAGTTAAAATACCATATCGTAATCCGTTTACAGGTAAGTATACTGTGTACGTGCCAGACTTCTTAATACAATACTTAACTAAGAATGGCAGACCACGTGCTGAAATGATTGAGGTAAAACCAAGAGCTCAAACAATTCAAGAAGCGGCAAAGACTACAAAAGATAGAGCCACTATTGCATTGAACAGAGCAAAATGGAAAGCGGCAGGTGAGTGGTGTAAACGTAAAGGAATAATGTTTAGAATTTTAAATGAAGATTCTATATATAAATTAAAGAAAAGGTAAACTATGTCAGTAAAAACAGGAGGTCCAATTACAACAACAGCTGGTTACACTCCATGGACTAAAATTTGTTTAGTAAACGGAATTAAGTTATTAGCACTTCCTGGTATTGGTGGTGCAACAGCAGTATCGGATAGTTGGATTAAAAAAGTTGCAAAGACAGTTGAACTTATGTTTGGTTCCGGTGGATCAATTAACACAACAGATCAAAACACTGTAATGAATAAAATGTTAGAAACAAATACAGCACAACTAATTGGGTATAGTCAACCAAGTGCATACACACCAGGTATAGTAGAAGACAATGCCAATGACAACTATCCAGGAATTGATTATACAAAATATACAAATCCAAATGTAGATTTTATTTGGGAAGTATCTGCAGGTAATGGAGCAGTGATGGAAGTTGTTGAACATCTATTACATACAATTACTGTTTATGGTTTACCACAAGCATTTGCAACAAAAATGAATCAAACTAATCAAACAAGTGATATCTATAATGCAATGCAACAAGCAAGAACAACAAATGGATCAAATGGAAATCCAATATTTGATACATCAAGTTATTCAGGATCATTTAGTGATCCAGACTTTAGAGCATTGTTAATGAGAGAATATTATTATTTGTTATTAGCGGCTGAATGGGGATACATATCAACCTTTGCAACGTCAATGGATCCAGAATGGAATGATAGTGCAATTAATTCTGCAGGAGTACAAAGTTATAATCCATTAGGGCATCAATTATATTTAGATACTGCGGCAAAAGTTTTAACAGCACCAAACACATCAACAATGTCAACAATATTTGCTAGTGGAGATAATTCAGGATATCAAGCAGACTACGAGCATATTACTATATCAGGCGGCGTAAAGTTTGATAATGGTGCACAACTTGGATAAATAATTATATACGTAGTTAATAGGTACTGATTATGAACGAAAAAGAAAACAAAATACCAATGGAAGATATTATAGATCAAGCCAAGGAGAATTCAGATGAGCATGAGACTATCACCAAAGCAGAAAATACGCAACATCAGAACAGCGAAGAAGAAATTCAAAAGGAACCAAATAAGCAAGATGAAGAAGATAGCGTCAAGAACACCGATCCAGCACCAATTATGAAAGCAATAACAACTGCTGAAAAGATTGATCGTGCATTACCACAAGTAACAGGACTTGATGCTGAAGATAAAGATATGGATATGTACGCCACAGAAGCTATGAAATCATATCAAGATTTAATGAATTTAGGAATGAATGTTGAAGTAAGACATTCAGGAAAACTGTTTGAAGTAGCTTCTACTATGCTTAAAAATGCTGTAGAGGCTAAAAATGCCAAATTAGAAAAGAAATTACGCATGGTTGAACTACAACTAAAAAAAGAAAGAGTTGACCAAATGAACAAAACTAGCGATAATTCAGCTGATATTGTTGAGGGCGAAGGGTACGTTGTTGGTGATCGTAATGAACTATTAAAGCAGATCTTAGATAGAGTAGATAACGATAAAAAAGATAAATAAAAATATAGGAAACTTACGATGAAAACATTTAAAGAATATCTAGTTGAAGCAGTAAAAGAGTACACATTTAAAGTAAAAATTGCAGGTGTACTTGAAGATTCACATTTAAATGCTATGGAATTAGCATTAGCACCATACAGTGTAGTAAAAATAGGTAGTCCTAAAAAAACTATTATGCAAGAACATCCATTGGATTTTCCAGCAAACGTTACTAACACAGAAGTAACTATTATTGAAGTTACAACAGCTATGCCAATTTCATATCAAACATTATCAAGACATTTATCAGATCACATGGGACTACCATATGAGTCAGTGATTGTTCAACATGATGGTGATCCTTTACACCAAGAACAAGAAAGATTAAATGCTGAAAAATCTGATAATGATTATGTACCAATCACAGGTGAAGATTATAAAAAAGAAGATTCATCAGATACAGATAATATCATACATGACGAAAAATCAAAAGAAGGTTTTCTAAAAGGACTTGCTAAGGCTCAGAAAAAAGAAGGTGGCAATGTCGAAGTAGTAACCGGATTAGCAGAATCAAAAGTTACAAGCTATATTGCGAAAGGGAAAAAGTAATGTCAGACAAAATTAACGAAAATGATGTGTTGTCAAGATTACTTACACTCGCTGGTATCCAACCAACTGTTCTTGTTGTACAGAATCAAGCAGATGAAGAAGTTGCACAAGAAGAAGTAGAAGTTGCTGGCACTAATGAACCAGATGAGCAAGAAATTGACATAGATGCACTTACACCATCAAAGAAAGCACAACGTAAGTTGAGATTTGTTCCAGCTAGACAAGGTGACAATCCAATTGAAGAAACTTTGGAAGATAAAGAATCACGTTTAGCAGAAGAGTATGAAAGTTTTAAAAATGAACAACAGTAAATGCGAAAAGTGTAATCACAATTGTCCAGAAGAATGTAAACATTGTGACTGCGGTTGTTGTAAGTAGTTTATTTTTTTTCCTACTAATCAAACATTGTGTTATTGATTTATGGATCCAAAGTCTATTAACCTATAATCAAAAAAAATCTATATACACTTCTTTATCAGCACAGGTGCATTATGCACAACATGGGCTTGGTACAATGTTTGTGTTGTTGTTTTTTATACCATGGCCGTTGGCAATTCTTTTTGGTATATGTGATTATCTAGCACATTGGCATATTGATTTCTTAAAAAGTTCAACACAAAAAAGACTTGGTATAAAATCTCCGTCAAAAGGTTATTGGTTCTTGTCGTCAATCGACCAAGGCCTACATTATCTAACTTATTATATTATCATATTACTCGTATCCTAATACCTTATAAATATTTGTATGCGTATTAGAGATCAAATACTCAAAGATGCAAGAATAACAACAATAAAAGTGTATTATTGGATGCCGGATTACGAAAGTATCCTACAATTATTCATGTGGCAATTTTCAGATATACCTCCACAGTTTCCAAAAGCACACAAATTTTTAAATCATTGGAATGACAATGTTGAAGCACGTATAAAAGATATATATTTGTCATATGCAGGAAATTTAAAACAAGTTGAATTTAATCCAGTTGACGATATCTTCAATATCCATTAAGTACGCATTTAATTAGTATAAATACAAGTATGGCACGTAGTAAAGTTTTAGAAGGCAACCTAGTCAAAAAAGCATATTCAAGATCTAAATACACAGAACAACAATTACAAGATTTAAAAAAGTGTGCAGATTTAGAAACAGGTTACCTACATTTTATGAAATCACACATGTGGATTCAACATCCTACCAAAGGACGTATGAAATTTGATCCATATCCATTCCAAGAAGAGCTATTAGAAACATACAATGGATATAGATTTGCAATAGCCATGTGTGCAAGGCAAACAGGTAAGACAACCTGTGCCGCAGGGTACTTATTATGGTATGCAATGTTTCATCCGGACACATTAATATTAATTGCGGCACACAAATATCAAGGTGCACAAGACATTATGCAACGTGTAAGGTTTGCATATGAAGAAACACCAGATTATATTAGGTGTGGGGTAACAAGTTATAATAAAGGATCAATGGATTTTGATAATGGGTCAAGAATTATAGCACAAACAACCACAGAAACAACAGGACGTGGTATGTCCATATCAATGATATACATGGATGAGTTTGCATTCGTAGAACCACAGAACAAAGCACGAGAATTTTGGACTTCACTATCTCCAACATTGTCAACAGGTGGTAAATGTATTATTACATCAACACCAAACAATGATGATGATCTATTTGCACAGTTGTGGAGAGGTGCTAACAAGTTACAAGACGAATATGGCAATCCAGCAGATGTAGGACTAAATGGTTTTAGACCAAAGTTCGTACACTGGAGTCAACATCCTGAAAGAAATGATGATTGGGCTAAAGAAGAAAGACAACGTATAGGTGAAGAAAGATTTAGACGTGAGCATGAATGTGAGTTTATTGCGTTTGATGAAACACTAATTGATGGTATAAAATTAGTTACACTACAAGGTACACAACCTTTAGTAAAACACGGTCAAGTGCGTTGGTATCAAAAAGTACAAAAAGGCAATACATATCTTGTATCATTAGATCCGTGTTTGGGTACAGGCGGCGACTATTCCGCTATACAAGTGTTTAGCCTACCAGATTTTAAGCAAGTTGCTGAATGGCAACACAATAAAACGCCTATCCAGGGGCAAGTTAGAGTCATGCACAGCATACTCAAAGAAATAGATCAACAGTTACGAGCAAGTGGTACACCAAATCCAGAAATATATTGGACAATTGAAAATAATACACTTGGTGAAGCCGCAATTGTAACTGTTGACGAAATGGGCGAAGATAAATTTCCTGGATATTTCTTACATGAACCACGTAGAGGTGGTCAACAACGTAGAGTAGTGCGTAAAGGTTACAATACAACCAACAAGTCGAAGGTTACTGCTTGTTCAAAACTTAAACAGTGGATAGAAGCTGACAAAATTACATTATATTCTAGACCACTTATAAGAGAACTTAAAGTATTTGTTGCAAAAGGAAACTCTTTTGAAGCTAAATCAGGAGAACATGATGATCTAGTATCAGCATTATTACTAGTAGTACGTATGACTGATTTCTTAACCAAGTATGATGCTACAATGGAAGAGTCATTAGGTGCTAAACTTGAAGATGATGACGATTGGCAAGAACCAATGCCAATAATTATATAAAATAAAATGTTTGACTTAGAAAAAATAAAAAAATCCACAGTTATTAGTGAGCCATGGCAATGTATTGTTGCTGAAAACTATTTAGAAACAACTCAAGCAATAGAATTAAGTAAAAAAATTCAAAATGAGTTTAGTTGGCATTATGATAATCATCCAGATATGAAAGGTTGTGTACGAATATCCAATGATAACAAAAATTTTGAGCATTTTGTTAGTGATGATTTTTGTAAAACATTATCTAATAAACTAGGTTATGATCTACCTAGCAAATATTTGGTAAATCAAACAAATACTTGGCATACAAAAGGTGCAAGTTTGCCACCTCACACAGATATGCATTGTTTAAAAAATGTAAATGATGATAACAATGAAAATTATACTATGTGTATAACTTATCAATTATATTTGCCAGACACTATTGATTTTAAAAATACAGGATTATGGATGCACGATTTAACTGAAGATAAAAGTAATTGGCGACCAAAAATTAAACAATTACCATGCTTACCGGGAGTGTTTTTTGCTTATATTAATACAGATAGAAGCTATCATTCTGTGCCTCAACAGGAAGAGAGCTTTAATAGGGTAAGTCATATGGGTAGAATATATTGGTAGTATAGGATAAATAATAGTATGGCAGTAGATTTTAACACAGTATCGAATAAAATATTCAAGATTATCAAAGGATCTGGGCATGAAGTTATGATGTATGACTCATCTACAGGTAATGAAACAGTTAATCCTGAAGAATCTCGCTATTTTTATGTAAAAATGCCTAATTATATGATTCATTTAGATGCTGAAAACAGTGAAATTAAGCTACATCAAGGTTCTGAGAAAACACAAGAAAATGTCAAAGGAATTATAAATAACATTAAGCATATTGCAAAAAGCTATATGTTAGATTTTGATCATAGAATATTTGGTAAAGAATTAAAGCCAAAAAATTATGCATTTAAAATTGATCAAAGTAAGGAAGATACAATGACGGATATACAAACAGAAGGTTATACACCATTACAAGGATCAACAAAAACAAGTGAACAAAAACTTGAAGGTGTGAAAGTAATCGTAAGACACAGTAAGCCTATTGATGAAAATAGCAGAGGCGCAAGATCAAGAAATATTTCAGGTATTTTTGTAGAAACATCAGAAGGTGAAAGATTTAAGTATCCTCATGTACATTTAAATGGTGCAAGAGCAATGGCACGTCACGTAGCAGAAGGTGGTAAACCACATGACGAATTAGGTGAAGTAATTGTTGGCTTATCAGATCAATTAGCAAAATTAAAAGAAGTTACAAAATTTGCAAGACGTTTTTCACAAGTGCAAGAACAAGCGGCAGACATTTTACCATTAGTAAATGATAAAATTACAAATATTAAAAGTACAATTCATAAATTAACAACTGCAAGTGGTTATAATGACTTTACTGAAAATTACAAAGCAGTAGAAACAACAGAACCAACTATTGAAGCATTAGAAGAATTAAAAGGTAAATTTACAGTTACAAAATTTGATGAAAAAATTGGTGAAGTACTTCCATTATTACAGTCAATAGTAGATGAAGCAAAACAAGAACAAGACAATTCATCACAAGCTATGGCACAAAGAATTATGACAAAGATTAAATCAGGTGATCCTGTAGATGTGCATCAAGCAAATGCAACGCAACAAGAATACGATCCAGAAAATGTTGGTGCATTTACAAACAAAGATGCAAAAGTGGCATATAGACTTTCAGATTTAGCTTCAAGAATTAAAGATGATGAGATGAGTGTATTCCTTGCAAGACTTTCAGATAAGTTTACACATTATGCAACTGATCCAAATATACAAATGAAGATCAAACAAGATCCTGAAACATATCAAATACAAAATTGGGAAAAAGAAACAGCAAAAGCAATTATTCAAGGCGTAAAAATGAAAACAGTAAAACCAGAGCCAGAAGCATTGCCAAAAGCAGAAGACGTTGTTCCTAATCCAGAAAAAGAATTAGAAGAAATGGTTGCACCATATGGTGAAGATGAATCATTTGCTGAAGCAGTAGAAAAAATGCCTTTAAAAGCAGAAGTAATGAAATGTTGCGAAAAGGGTATGACTGAAAAAGAAATTTGTGAAAAATACAAAGGCTGTAATCAAGAAAAAATGAAGTTGATGGCGTCTAGTTGTATGTCAGAATATAAAAAAATAAAAACTGAATCATTTGTTGATGAAGGTGATATTAAAGATAAAGAAGATTATATGGCAAAGAAAAAAGCTATACAAGATATCCAAATGGATCCAAACACACACAAAGACGAAGAACTTAAAAAAGAAATTATGAGACGTAAAGCAGAATTAGATGCAGAAGCTAAAGAAAAAGGTATGAAAGAAAATCCAATGTCACCAGAAGATATGGATAGAGTTGCAAGACAAGAATTTGATAGTATGGCAATAGACGGACAACAAGACTTTGAAGATTACAAAGATGCTGTACAAGATGATATTAAAGATCCAACAAGTGAGTATGCTGGAAAATCAACAGAGGAAATTGTTGCTATGTTGAGAAAAGAAGCAGACTCAATTGGTTATGCTGATGTATCAGATGGTGATAGAAATCCATCAGAGCCAGAATGGTTAAGAGCAATTGCTGACGAAATGGAAAAATCAAAAACAGAAGCAAGTGGATATGGTGGACAATCAGAACCACACATGCACACAATTAAAGTTGATGGCGACTACGATATGGACAGAGGTATTACTGATAAAGATTGTAAAGATATGGAATATGATCTTGCAAAAGGTGGTATCAAAGCACAATGCGATGCAAATGAAATGATGCAGGGTGGTGTAAATATTCACACAATGAGTCCAAAAAGTGCTGTTGTTGACGCATTATCAAATGCAGGTTACGAAGTTAATGAACAGTCTGAACAAGATTCAGATATCCAAAGAATTAAAGATCTAGCAGGTCTTTAAAGTTCCCTCCCAATAAAGAACCTAAGGTTTTCGAACTATGGTTCTTTTTCTCTAAAATTTCTCCAAAAAAATACTTGACAAATACATAAAACATAAATATACTAGTAGATAATGTTAACTAAAACATTATTTAATTATAGGCTAACATATACTAACACAGGCTAACATAGGCTAATATAGGAGAAAACATTATGGCAACTTTAGCAGAAATAAGAGCAAAGCTTCAAGAACAAGAAGTAAAACGTTCACCAAATAGTTCAGGAGGCGACAACGCAATTTATCCGTTCTGGAATATTCCTGAAGGCACAACAGCAACACTAAGATTTTTATCAGATAAAGATCCAAACAATACATTCTTTTGGGTAGAAAGACAAATGATCAGATTACCATTTGCTGGTATTAAAGGATCATCTGAAGCTAAACCAACGACAGTACAAGTTCCTTGTATGGAGATGTGGGGAGAACCATGTCCAGTATTAAGTGAAATTCGTCCATGGTTTAAGGATCCAAGTCTAGAAGACATGGGTAGAAAATATTGGAAAAAACGTTCTTACATTTTCCAAGGTTTTGTTGTTAACTCTCCACTTGAAGAAGATTCAACACCAGAGAATCCAATTAGACGTTTTGTAATTAATCCGTCAATTTTTAACATTATTAGATCAGCATTGATGAATCCAGATATGGAAGATCTGCCAACTGATATTGATAAAGGTAGAGACTTTAAATTAACCAAAACTCAAAAAGGTGGGTATGCAGATTATTCAACTTCAACTTGGTCTTTCAAAGAAAGATCAGTAAGTGATAGTGAAAGATCAGCAGTTGATACTCACGGATTACACAACTTAGGTGATTATCTTCCTAAGAAACCTTCTGCAGAAGATGTAAAAATAATTGCAGAAATGTTTAAAGCATCAGTTGATGGTGAATTATATGATGAAAGCAGATTTGGTCAACATTATAGACCACCTGGAATGGCGTCATCTAAATCAAATGCATCTACAACTGCTACAACAACAGTAACAGCTACACCAACTCCTGCTCCACAGGCAGAAGCAAAAGTAGAAGCACCTGTTGTACAAGCAAAAGTAGAAGCACCTGTGGCACAGCCAGAAGTGGCAACTGCTACAGCAACAGCAACAGATGATAAGTCAAAAGCATCAGCAGATGATATTTTGGCTATGATTAGAGCTAGACAAAACAAGTAAAATATAGTATAGTAGTGGTGCATGAGAAATCATGCACTATTACAAATATAGTAAGGAGAAGTTATGGTAAGACCATTTGACGTAAGTAAATTTAGAAAGTCAATAACAAAAAGCATTGGTGGTATTTCTACAGGTTTTGACTCTGATCCAGACACATGGATATCAACGGGAAACTACTGTTTAAACTATTTGATTAGTGGCGACTTTAATAGAGGTATACCACTAGGTCGTGTAACAATGTTAGCAGGTGAATCAGGTTCTGGTAAGAGTTTAATTGCTTCTGGTAATATTATCAAAAATGCACAAAAGCAAGGCATATTTTGTATCGTATTTGATTCAGAAAATGCATTAGATGAAAATTGGTTACAAGCACTTGAAGTAGATACATCCCCAGAAAAATTAATGCGTATTAACGTTGCAATGATTGATGATGTTGCAAAAACTATTTCTGAGTTTGTATCAAATTACAGAGCAGACTATGGATCTTTAGAGCAAAGTGAGAGACCAAAAGTTATGTTTGTAATTGATTCATTGGGTATGTTGTTAACTCCAACAGATGTTGCACAATTTGAAAAAGGTGATATGAAAGGTGATATGGGTAGAAAACCAAAAGCCTTAACAGCACTTGTAAGAAATTGTGTTAATATGTTTGCTGAATTAAATTTAGGATTAGTTTGTACAAATCATACATACGCATCACAAGACATGTTTGATCCAGATGATAAAATTAGTGGCGGACAAGGATTTGTATATGCAAGTTCAGTCGTTGTTGCTATGAAAAAACTAAAACTTAAAGAAGATGAATCCGGAAACAAAATATCAAATGTTACAGGTATTAGATCAGCAGTTAAAGTAATGAAAACAAGATTTAATAAACCTTTTGAATCTGTACAGGTTAAAATTCCTTATGAAGCAGGAATGGATCCTTATAGTGGATTAGTTGATCTTTGTGAGAACAAAGGATTGCTAGTTAAAGAAGGTAATAGACTTAAATATGTTGATCGATTTGGAAAAGAACATAAACATTATAGAAAAGATTGGACAGGTGAACATCTTGATCTTATAATGGCAGAATGGGATAATGTTAAGTCGGAGGTAGAAGCAGAAGAACCTGCTAAAGCGGAGGCATAATATTATGACTGAAGATATTCAAATATTAATTGAAGCATGGGATAAATTAAAAAACTATGTTCCAGCAAAAGATAGATCAGATGCCGCAATTGCTTATGTAAATTTAATTGATGATTACGGCGCCGATGAATCAGATTGGCGAGAAGTATTCTCACATTCAAGTCATTTACATGATGCATACAATGAAGTCTACGGTGAGATGGAAGAAGATGATCCATACAGTGAAGATGAAGGCGAGGAATATTAATGATTAATTGGTATGGTTTAGTTTCAAAAGATCTAGGTAAGTTACCAGATTGTATTGATCACTATATGAAAGAGCTTGATGAAGCTAGGGTAGAAGCAGGATTAGTAGGTAATATTGAACGTAATGCTTCGCATATACCTGGTGTAGTTGAACATAGGTTTAATCAGTTACAAGAAATTGAAGCCATACTAGAACATCTTAACATAGAATTACGTAGAACTAGATCAAGGCACTATAAAAAGTTTTTAGAAGCATACCAAAGAGCTTTAACATCAAGAGATGCTGAAAAGTATATTGATGGTGAAGATGAGGTTGTTGCTATGAGCCAACTTATAAATGAATTTGCTCTTGTACGTAATAAATATCTTGGTTTGTTAAAAGCCATTGATGCAAAACAATTCCAAATTAACAATATTGTAAAATTAAGGGTAGCAGGATTAGATGACGCAGAACTATACACCAAAAACTCAAGATAAGAAAAAACAATACGGTTGGAAGAATCATGAAAATGATCCTATGGAACAGATGCGTAGATCTCTACTTGCAAAAGATGATCAGATCCAACACTTAAAAAGATCTGTAGCAGATGAAGTTAAAGAAAAATACTCATTATATAAAAGGGTAAAAGAGCTTAACGAAGAACTGTATAAGTTAAAAAATAAATTTAAGAATAATCTTTAAGAGGTCCGCCATACTTTTGGCCACGTACTTTTTTGCCTCTTAGGGTTTTACCATCATGTTTTTTACCACTATCTCTAGAACGTAAACCCTGTGATTTACAACTGGCCTCATCGGAAGCACCAAGTTTTTTATCACTTCTACACACAGAAGTTGGCACTTTGCCCTTCCATTCGCTTATGAGATCGTTGATTTTCATACAATTATTTATCTAATAGTAGTTTCCAAAAACTAGATTTTAAATTGACTGAAAGAGTTCTGTTAGTTTTTTTACTATAATCATTAACTGCGTGTACAACACCAACTAGAGGCTTGTGAGAAAATGGAGTATTTAATGGCTTGTAATCATCACCGCATATAATTTCGCTTATACTTCCATATTTTTCTAAGTCACTTGTTACATAATCATATGTATGATCGCCATCAATGTAGACACATGCTAATCTGTCAATGTTTGATATATCAAATTCATCACTCGTTCCGCAAAATATTTGATGATCTATTAATTGTCTTTTTGGGTGATATTTAAGTACTTTGGTAATAGTATCATGCACAGTTGTGCTTTCCCAAAACTTTAAAATACTAAGGATTACAGGATTATCTTTTTTTAAGTCACGTTGTTTTTTTAATTCTTTTTGTTTTACTGCCGGAATGTCATCTTTAAAAGGATCGATACTAATGAATCTAGTTCCACTAGGTAAGCCATGCATCCATGCCCATGAGGATTTTCCCCATGCACATCCTATTTCGATCACTGTTGAATTTTTTGGTATAGATTTTGCAATTTCAATTATTTCTAAACACTGTTCTTCTGATATTTTTCCAGGAATATCATTGTAATTTTTTATCTTAAGAACTGAAAAATCCACCATAATTGCTACTTTCTACCTAAATATTTATTTAAATAACCATTGACAAACCAACTAAATATGTTATAGTTAGTATTATGAAACTTTTAAAAGTAGGAATAATAGGAATGGTAATTTCTTTAGCAATAGTGTTTTTCCCTCAAACATTAGCTAATGATAATGTTACTATTGAAATAGAAAAAAATACAATTGAAACTAACGAACAGTTTGTAAAACAAATTTTTAGATGTGTTGAAGGATTATATAGTAATTATCAATCATATCCTTTAGAAAAACAAGTACCATTTGATTTAATTGTTGCTATGGCGGCATATGAAAGTGCATGGGGCCAATCTAGATTTGCTAAAGAAGGAAATAATTTCTTTGGCATAAGAACTTGGGACTTAGACAATATACCACATATGAAAGCAAAAGGCAGACCAAATGCAAACTGGGGAGTTCGTAAATACAAATCACTTTGTTCTTGTATACAAGATTATATACAAATTTTAAATAATCATCCTGCATATGAAGAATTTAGAAATGCAAGAAGTTGGGAAATTAAAATGTATGGATACACAAATGCAACAACATTGTCAAATTTTTTAGTAGCATGGAGTGAGCTTGGTAAAGAATATACTAATAGATTAAAACAAATTATTCTAAAGATACACAAAGAAGGATACTATAAAGACTTACCAGTTGATATAAGAGGCCAAATTGTATCTAATTTTAATTAGTAAACACTTGCATTTTTTCTTAAAATAAGTTATTATAAAGTTATGTCTAAAGTCGCGAAGTTAGTTATAAAAGATGAAGTCAATGTGAAGTTTGAAGGTCTTGATGTTATTACAAGACGTAAAATTTCTGATAAACTTAAATTCTTTTTACCATATGCATATCATTTACCTGCTTATAAATTAGGTAGATGGGATGGAAATATACGTTTTTGTGATATAGGTGGCAGAACATATTTAAACTTATTAGATAGAATACTTCCAGTTATTGAAGATCAAGATTATGAAATCGATATAGAAGATAATAGAAATGTACATGAATTTAAATTTGAAAAAATTGATGAAAGTTTACATTTTAAAAAGACTTGGGGACCAAAGCATCCATTGGCTGGGCAACCAATTGTATTAAGAGATTATCAAGTAGAAACTATAAACAAATTTTTAGAAAATCCACAATGTTTACAAGAAATTGCCACAGGTGCTGGTAAAACAATTATTACAGCAACACTGTCACAGTTAATTGAACCATATGGAAGATCAATTGTTATTGTTCCTAACAAGTCGTTAGTTACACAAACAGAATTAGATTATAAAACACTTGGTTTAGATGTTGGAGTATACTACGGTGAAAGAAAAGAATTTGATAAACAACACACAGTTTGTACTTGGCAAAGTTTAAATAACATGCTTAAGAAGACTAAAAAATTTGAAGCAGAAGTAAACATAGGTGACTTTTTAGAAGGCGTAGTATGTGTTATGGTAGACGAAGTACATCAAGCTAAAGCAGATGTTCTTAAAACACTTTTAACAGGTCCATTTGCAACAGTACCTTTACGTTGGGGTCTTACAGGAACAATACCAAAAGAAGATTATGAAATGGCATCACTACAAGCAAGTCTTGGTGAAGTTATTAATACATTATCAGCAAGTGAACTACAAAGCAAAGGGGTGTTAGCGAATTGTCATGTAAATGTAATCCAAACACAAGAAACAAATGCATTTTCAACTTATGCAGGTGAACAAACGTATTTGGTAACTAATCAAACACGGTTACAATTTATTGCTGATTTAGTTGATACAATGAGAGCAGAAGGAAACACACTTATTTTAGTTGATAGAATAAAAACAGGACAAGCACTTGAAGACATAGTTGTTGATTCAGTTTTCATTCAAGGTAGAACTAAACTAGAAGATAGAGAAGAAGAATATGATGAAATTGCTACAGAACAACATAAAGTTATTATTGCTACATATGGTGTTGCGGCAGTAGGAATTAATTTACCAAGAATATTTAATTTGGTATTAATAGAACCGGGTAAATCTTTTGTAAGAGTAATACAGTCAATTGGAAGAGGTATTAGAAGAGCAGAAGACAAAGACCATGTAGAAATATGGGATATAACATCTGCTTGTAAATTTTCTAAACGTCATTTAACAACTAGAAAAAAATTTTATAAAGAAGCAAATTATCCTTTTACAATTGAGAAAGTAAACATAGAATGAACATATTAACAGTCGATAATAATACGTATAATTTAAATGCAGTACCAAATGAAGTAGATGATCTACAATATTGTGTATTGGATTGTACTAATCCCAAATCATTAGATTATTTTTATATTCCACTTATATTTTTAGAATCGTTTAATGCACCAGCAGTGATTCTTGACATTGGAGGACAAACATTAGAAATGCCAATGGATTGGAGTATACTAATTGGTGAAAAAGAAATGGGGCAATGTGAAATGGTTCCATTAACTAGTCTAAATGATAGAGGATTTGAAGCTTATGTATATAATCCATTTTCAGGGTATACACATGACTTTAAAGAAGTTAAAATAGTAAATGTATTTCAGGAAGTAAAATGGTTTTTTCCTAAACTTAAAAATGGACATATATTAACAGCTCCATTAAACGTAGGAAGCAAACCAGATTGTGTTTACTTTGCAAAAGAGCTTAATCAAATTCCTGATGTAATACAAGTAGGAGATTTAATATGAAGATAGCAAAAGTAGATCCAGGTATGGGTCATTTTATAGTAAGCATAGTAAAGAGTGTAATAAGGATAACAGCCGCAGGGTTTTTAATCTACGGTAATTTTTTATTTGCAGGAGTACTGTTCATACTTGCTGAAATATTAGGTATTATAGAGGAAATGGTATAGTGGCAACAACTACTAAAAAAATAAATTTAAATCAAATGTTATACAACATCGATATGGCAAACTCAAAATGGTATAACACACTTGATGACGAAGAAAAGAAAACATTTTCGCCATATACTGCAATGAGATTTACAAGTAATGTTCAAGGTCAAAAAGCATTTAAAGAACACTACATACTTTCTGTAAATGAATTTGCAAACAAACATTTTGGTACTACACAAAAACATGAAGGTGATTCAGAAATGTTTTGGAAGTTACTATCACTTGCAGGCATTAAAAAGAAAATGTTTCACCCATGGGTAAAAGCACCCAAAGGTAAAGGTAAAAAAACTGGCATAGATAAGTTATTAGCAGAGTGTTTTCCACATGCTAAAAACGATGAAGTAGAAGCATTAAAGCAAATTAATGATGTTGATGGGTTTAAAAAGTTAGCACGTCAACAAGGATGGACTGACAAAGAAATAAAAGAAATAGGTAAGTGATGTTTGAGTGTAAGTATTGTGGAAAAAAATTTACAAAAGAAACAACGTTATCGGTACATCTGTGCGAACCAAAAAGACGTTATCAACAACAAGATGAACGTTTTGTACAATTAGCATTTAGATCATATCAATACTTTTATAAATCAACAATGCCACAAACACAAAAAGATAGATCATATGATGACTTTGCAAAAAGCAAATATTACACAGCATTTACAAAATTTGGTAGATACTTGTATGATGTACATGTGGATGATCCTAGCAAGTATGTTGATTACTTGTTGAAAAATATGATAAAGATTGATAGGTGGCATTTAGATTCTGTGTATGAAAAATATATTAAAGAACATTTAAAAAATGAATCAGCTCAAACGGCAGTAGAAAGAGCAGTCATTATAATGAAACGTTGGGGTATTGATAATGGTAGCAATTTTAATGATTGTTTAGAAAGTATAACACCAAATAGAGCAGTACATTTTATTAGATCTGGAAAACTGTCACCTTGGGTATTGTATAATTGTGAAAGTGGTGTTAAGCTATTAGAGAGTTTTAATAATGAACAGGTTGGACTAATACATGATTATATTGATCCTGACTATTGGACAGCCAAGTTCCAAATGGCACAACCAGATGTTCGATTTGTTGAACAGGTGCTAGAAAAGGCAGGTCTATAATGACAAAATATAATGATGGGATTCCAGAGATTGTAGCCAGAGTTGCTAACAAAACTGATAACGAAAGTGTAAAAGAAAAATGGGAAGAATTAAAAACTTTAGTACATTTAATACACAAAGATGAAATTTTAAGACAAAGAAAAAAATTAGACGACTGGAAAAAAAGTATGAATGAAGTCAATAATAAGATATCACAATTACAGCGATCGTCATATGGTGTTGGTCTTGAAGAAGACAATGACTATACTTTTGACGTTAGTTATACAGGCGGAGGCATATCTATAAGTGATTATGGAACAACTACTTTTGAACCAGACTTTGAATCTTTAACAGGTTATGATACTCAAATGACATTAAATTTTCCAATGACAGAAGAAGAAGAATATGAAAATGCAGGACTAACTGAAAAACAAATAGAACATATTAAACAACAAAAAGATACAAGACATAATCAAGAATGACAAATATAGTAAAAACAGATATTGATATTGATGTTAAAGACAGAGATGTTTTATTAGAAAAACTGAAACATATTCCTGCTAGTATTATAAACAACGGTGAAATTAAAAAACATAACACTGGAGTTTATTTTACAGATATACCATTACATCCATTTACTAAAACAGCAAACGTTGACTATAAAGAAGCTGAAGATAGAGGATATTTTAAATTAGATATATTAAATGTAGGAGTATATGAAAAAGTAAAAGATGAGAATCATTTACAAAAACTAATAGATCAAGAACCAGACTGGAGTTTATTAGAGCATAAAGAAATAGTAGAACAACTATTTCATATACATAATCATTTTGATATTCTTAGTACATTAAAACCAAAGTCAGTAGAGCAATTAGCGGCAGTACTAGCAATTATACGTCCAGCAAAAAGACATTTACTTAAACAAAACTGGGATGATATAAATGAAAATGTTTGGAAAAAACCAAAAGATAATTCATACTATTTTAAGAAAAGCCATGCAATTGGATACGCATTGGCAATTTGTGTACAATTAAATTTGCTATCTAATCTTATTGTTTAACCGTTAGTTTTTTTGATTAATTGTATTTGACGTCTTTTAATTCTTTTTCTTACAATATTATTTAAGCTAGTAGTTGGACCAAATATCATTTTAATATCTTTAGTAGTAAAAGTTTTAAGCCAATTTTGATATAAAGAAAACTCACCTGCTAAAAATATATTAATAGGAATTACTCTGTTTGATTCCCACCACCATACATCACCTAATCTTAAAAAATCTGCTTTAAGTTGTTCTGAAGGAATGTCGTCATAGATGTAGATACTAGTTACAAAATCGTCTTGATTTTGTATAATACCAACATATTCGTTTAAACCGTGCTTTATACACGATAAAAAGGGAAACTTATCTGACAATTCGTTATAATCCATGCTCAAAATATTTCTTTATTATATACTCACTAATTCTATTTAGCAACATAAATATATGTAAGTTTAAGGAAACCATAGTATGACAGTAACGGTATATGTATATGACGATACTCATACAGTGATAGTAAATACGAGTGCAAGTCAAGGTAGTACAACAATGTATGATAAAACTATAAAATTGTATCAAGGTATTGATAACACTGTGAAGTTTGCGTTAAAAGACAATGATAGAAAAGCAGTTGATTTAACTAATTTAACTGTAACATTTAACGTAATCGATGTAAACACAAATGAATCAATACTTTCGAGACCATTAACAGTAACAGGTGCGGCAAAAGGTTTAGCACAGCTAAACTTACCAGCGTCGGCAATTGATAATGTTGCAGGTACATTTTATAACTATTCATTATATACGACAAATACTAGTTCAGAGCAACAAGCAGTGTATACAGACCTTAATGAAGCTGTAAACGGCACTTTAGAAGTAGTTGAAGGTATTAATTCAAATCCAAGAAACACAGAAGAAATTAAATTTGATTCTGCCAATCCAAACTGGACAAAACAAAATATAGGAAAGTCAGCAACAGGAGAAACTTGGTATTATTCAAGTGCAGTTTCAGGAGCAAGTGAAAGAAACTTAACATCAGCTAGTCATACAATAGCATTGTATTCAAATGGATTTGATGGAGATTTTATTGTTGAAGGTTCTATGGAAAGTACAGCAAATACTACATCACACACAGAATGGTTCCATATAAAGTTAGACGGGCAATCAAATGATTATGTTTCATTAACTAACTCAACAACACTAGCATCATATAATTTTAAAAGTATGGCAAAATGGATACGAGTAATTTATTTGCCAACAGCGGTCGCTGACGTAGGAAAAATTACAAAAGTCTTAGTTAGGAATTAACATGCCAATCCAGCAAATGGATATCAAAGAAATCAAAACACATGGTTTTGAGAGAGTGGTTCATGGATATCATGAACAAAGTAACTTCAGTGCCTATATTGCAATTCATACATTAGAAAATGGTCCTGCCTTTGGTGGTATACGATATTTTAATTATAAAGATAATCAAAGACCATATTTAGATGTACAAAAACTTTCAGAAGCAATGACTGAAAAATGTATGGTATCAGGTATTAAATTAAGTGGTGGAAAAACTGTAGTACAACAATCTTATCATAAAGATATTGGTGCGTTTGGTGTAGATGAAAAAAGAATTTATCCTTACCTTGGTGAACTTATTAATTATCTCAATGGTGATTATTATGGAGGTCTTGATGTTGGATTTAACTTTGACATGCTACAAAATTTAAGAAGATATACAGACTTTACTACAACGTATTCAGATCCAGATATTGGAAGCTCATGTACAGCATTTGGAGTTTATAATGCAATGAAGGCAGGAGTAAAATTTAAATTAGAAAAAGATTCTTTAAATGGATTAAAAATTGCTATAAAAGGAATAGGTAAAGTAGGTTATCAATTAGCAAATTATGTTTTAGATGATGGAGCCACTTTAATTGTTGCAGATAAAAATGATGATAAAATACAATACATTAATGATTTACAAAAAAAATATCCTTTTAAAATTGAAGTAGTGGATCACAACGAAATACATAAAAAAGAAGTTGACATATATTCTCCTTGTGCAATGGGAAATGATATAAGAGTATCAAGAATCTCTAATATGAACTGCAAGATTATTTGCGGTGCGGCTAATAATCAATTAGATGTAGTTGATCCGTTAAATGCTAAACAACAATTACTTGATCATAAAATATTATATGTTCCAGATACAATTGCAAATGCCGGCGGAGTATTTAGATCAGCAGGCGTTATCTTAAAATCAAGAGATGAGCAAGAATCTTTTAAATTAATTACAACTATATATGATAGAACTCTTAGCATATTAGATATGGCAAGCACACATAGAATATCACCAGCGGATGTTTGTACAGAAATAGGACAAGCAATTAAAGGAAAGCCAAATAGATTCAAACAACAATTAGATGGATTATCTGGAGTTAAAGTAGGGAATAATACCTATAAGATTTAATTGACTTTTTGGCAAAAGTGTTATAATATATAACACATGGAACTACAAAACACAATTATTACTCATATGCCAGGTAAAAGGAAAAAGACTCCTTCTGGGTGGACAACAATTAATTGTCCAATGTGTACAACCAACGGTCAAACAAGACCAGATACACGTTCAAGAGGCGGATTTAGATTTGTTGATGGAATGGTTTATCACTGTTTTAACTGTGGATTTAGTACTAGTTATAAACCAGGTAGAACGTTTGGTAAAAAACTAGTTGGACTATTACGTGGTATTGGAGTTCCTGATAACGAAGTACGAAGATTACAACTTTTAGCTATACGTGAAAAAGAAAATAATCCACAACAAGAAGAAAAACCAAAACCAAAAGTTAGTTGGAAAGAAATACAATTGCCAAAAGGTGCCAAGCCGTTGATAGAAATAATAAAACAAGATACTCCATCAGAAGATGCAATATGGGTGTATAAACATATTATTGATAGAGGGCTAGATCATTTTGGTGATTTTTATTGGTGTAATGATACATATTTAGATTTGAATAGAAGATTTATTGTACCATTCTACTATAATGGTAGTACTGTTGGCTATACGTCAAGATTAATTGATAATAACAAAAACAAACCAAAGTATTTTACTAACTCGCAACCAAATTATATGTATAATATGGATGTGTTAACTAAGAAAAGAAAATATTTGATTGTAGTAGAAGGTGTACTAGATGCATTAAGTATTGATGGATTAGCAGTACTACACAATAAACTAAATCAAGTGCAGATTGATTTAATAAAAGAATTTGATGGAGAAATTATTGTATGTCCAGACAGAGATGCCGCAGGGTCAACGTTGATTGATCAAGCAGTTGACAATGGCTGGTCTGTAAGTTTTCCGCCATGGCAAGAGCATATTAAAGACTGTGCAGATGCTGTAAAACACTATGGACAGTTGTTCACAGTAAAAAGTATTATAGACAGTCGGGTAAATAATAAAACAAAAATAAAAGTATTAAGAAAGATTGCGTAGGAGAAAAAATGGCTAATTTAGAAAAAGACAATAAGAAAAAATCAGGACCAGATCCAAAACAACCACCATTACAACCAGGAATGTTAATGTGGGAAGCTGGTATTATGTATTTTAGTGATGGGTTTGATAGCAATACAACTAAACCAGTTATACAAGCAATAATAGAAAAAAATCTATTACCAGATTCATCAAGACCAAAAGAATTAACATTGGTAATTAATTCGCCGGGTGGACAAGTACATTCAGCATTTGCATTGATAGACACAATGAAAGGATCAGCAATTCCTGTGAAAACAGTAGGACTTGGTATGATTGCATCATGTGGACTATTAACATTTATGAGTGGTACAAAAGGTCGTAGGGTTATTACACCAAACACATCTATACTATCACATCAATACAGTTGGGGCAGTGTAGGTAAAGAACACGAACTATTTGCAAGAGTAAAAGAGTTTGAATTAAGTACAGCAAGGATGATAGATCATTATAAAAAGTGTACTGGTTTAAGCGAAAAGAAAATTAGAGAAATACTATTACCTGCTGAAGATGTTTGGTTAAGTGCCAAAGAAGCAGTTAAGTACGGTATTGCAGATAAAATTGTTTCAACTTATTAAGGAGTACTAGTATGAATGAAGAAACTAAAAACTTTATACAAAACAATATTGAAAAAAACAATATATGCTTGTTTATGAAAGGCACACCAGATGCACCGCAATGTGGATTTTCTATGGCAGTTGCAAATATACTAAAAGGTTTAAAAGTTGAGTTTGCAGGTGTAGATGTATTAGCGGATCAAAATCTTAGAGAAGGTATTAAAGTTTTCAGTGATTGGCCAACTATACCACAACTTTATGTTAATGGAGAATTTATTGGCGGTTGTGATATCATAAAAGAAATGTATCAAGATGGCGAATTGCAAAAAGTGTTAGGTATAAATTAGTGGAAGTTACGTTAATTGATAAAATGGGTTCAGACCTAACTGTAGTAAATGCCGCAAGAGTGAGCTTTGGAAAAAACAAAGAAGTGTTTGAAGCATCAGATGAAAAGTTAATATCATTTTTAGCAAAACACAATCATTGGTCTCCGTTTGCACATTGTAGTGTACAGTTTAGAATTAAAGCACCAATCTTTGTTGCAAGGCAATTAGTTAAACACCAAGTGGGTTTAAGTTGGAACGAAATCAGCAGACGTTATGTTGATTATGAACCAGAATACTATATGCCTACTAATTGGAGATTACGAGCTGAAGATAAAAAACAAGGTAGTAGCAGTGAAACAATTGAGTACAATATCGCTAATACAATAAAAAATGCTAATACAACCTACAACGATATGCTGGCCAAAGGCATTGCCCCTGAATTAGCAAGAATGGTATTGCCACAGAATATGATGACAGAGTGGTATTGGAGTGGAACATTATATGCATTTGCCAGAGTGTGTGAATTAAGATGTGCTGAAGATACTCAAAAAGAAACAAGAGAAATAGCAGATTCAATTGACGAATTCTGTAATGAGGAGTTTCCTTACAGCTGGAAACACTTGCGAAATGAAAATTAATATTGTATAGTAAACATAATGAATGATTTAAAAGATTATAACGAAGAGCTACAGAAACTATTTTTAGAGTTTTCTGTTACAGATCCTGAACTGTTTGTCAGAGTAAAAAATATTGTTAAGGTAGAATACTTTTCACGTAAACTAGCTAGTGCTGTTAAGTTTATGCAAGAGCATTCAGAACAATATAATTCACTGCCAACTATAGAACAGATAAAAGCAACTTGTGGAGTAGAACTTAAAAAAGTTGAAATAGATGAAAGACATAAAAATTGGTTCTTTGATGAATTTGAAACATTTTGTAGGCACAAGGCATTAGAACTTGCAATTATAGAGTCAGCTGATTTATTAGAAAAAGGCGATTATGGCCAAGTAGAAGAGAAAATTAAACACGCAGTAAGAATTGGACTTACAAAAGATTTAGGTACAGATTATTTTATTGATCCTAAAGCAAGATTGTTAGCACTTAAAGATAACAATGGAACAGTGAGTACAGGATGGTCAGCATTGGATCAAAAACTATATGGTGGATTTAACAAAGGTGAATTAAATATTTTTGCAGGACAGTCTGGTGCAGGTAAAAGTTTATTTTTACAAAACGTTGCATTGAACTGGGCAAACGTTGGAATGAATGTAATCTATTTTACATTTGAATTAAGTGAAGAATTAAGTTCTATGAGAGTTGACAGTATGTCAACAGGTGTATCAACAAATGAAATATTTAAAAAAATTGATGACATTGACTTGATGGTTAGAATGCAAGGTCAAAAGTCTGGTAAGTTTCAATTAAAGTATATGAGTAGTGGTGCAACAGTAAATGATTTACGTAGTTACTTAAAAGAATATGAAGTGCAGACAGGCACTAAACCAGATTGTATCTGTGTTGACTATTTAGACTTGTTAATGCCAATATCAAAAAGAGTTTCGCCAAGTGATTTGTTTATCAAAGACAAATATGTATCTGAAGAATTGCGTAATTTAGCAGTTGAACAACAGATTGTACTAGCCACAGCATCTCAGTTAAACAGAGCTAGTGTTGAAGAAACAGAGTTTGATCATTCGCATATTGCAGGTGGTTTGAGTAAAATACAAACAGCAGATAATGTCATAGGTATTCAAACAAGTAGAGCTATGCGTGAACGTGGAAGATATCTGATCCAACTTATGAAAACAAGATCAAGTGGTGGTGTTGGAACTAAAATTAACTTGGCATTTAATATAGATACCTTAAGAATTACAGACTTAACAGAAGAACAACTAGCTGAAGATGACAATATGACTACATCTAATATGGCAACTAGTATAAAGAAAAGAACTAGCACAATAACACCTAAAAAACCTGAAAATCAAGGCGCACAGGTGGCTGAAAAGGTTGAACAAGTAGCAAACCTACGTAGTATACTAAAATCAAAACGACATCAATATTCTAGCGAAAGCGACCTATAGTATGAGTTTATATAGGCTTCTTTTTAGTATAAATAAGTGTATAGGAAAGTAAAGAGTTGATGATCATGAAAAGACACACTAAATCCATATTAGAAGAAATTTCTCAGGCAGTCCCTCAAGACAATAGAGAAGCACTAATTGAGTCACGTGCTAGTCACGTAATATCATCTGCTCTAAATCTAATTGACATGCTGTACGAATCTTATGATGAAAACACTGCTGGTGAATTATCTAGACGATTAATTAACAGCATTAAGAGTTCAGATCCTGCAAAATTTGAGCGTGGCATAAGAAAAGTGAACAGCAAAGATGAACCTGACAGAACTTAATATTACAGAAGACGTAAACACACACTTAACACATCTTGAAGATTTATCTTTATTCAAAGGTAAAAAAGGTGCTGTAGAAGCCATACGTTTTTTAAAAAACTTATCAACAATAGTAAAAGGTCATTCACCAAAAAAATTTAATGTTACTACAAAATGGGATGGGTCTCCTGCAATAGTTTGCGGACGTGATCCAAGCGACGGCAAATTTTTTGTAGGCACTAAAGGTGTTTTTGCAAAGTCCCCAAAATTAAATAAGTCAGCAAATGATATTCAACAAAATCATGCAGATGCAGGCGATAACGATAAAAGCGGATTACGTCAAAAACTTAATACAGTATTACAACATTTATCAAAATTAAATATACAAAATGTACTTCAAGGTGACTTAATGTTTACACAAGGTGATTTACAAGAAAGATCATTTGAAGGCAAATCATACATTACATTTAGACCAAATACAATTACATACGCAGTACCAAGCGATTCACAACTAGCACAAAAAATGAAATCTGCAAAAGTTGGTATTGTTTTCCATACGTCATACGATGGTGAAAGTTTAGATAAAATGTCAGCATCATTTAAAGTTGACTTATCTGAATTAAATGAAACTGCAGATGTTTGGTTTGATGATGCATATATAAAAGATTTTTCAGGAATGGCAACTATGACGGCACAAGAATCAGAAGCAGTTGATTCAGCAATTGCTGACGCCCAAAAATATTTAGGAACAATTGGTAATGCTTTTGAATTTTTAGATGGCTCAGATGCAGGCAATGATTTAAAAATAAACATTGCGGCAAATATGAATACAAATATAAAACAGAATTCTATACAACAAGATCCTCAACAGTTTTACAATCAATTTGTACAAGACTACACACGTAGAGCAGAAGAAAAAATAACATCATTAAAAACAGGACGTGATGGCCCTGCAGGACAAAGACGTCTAAATGCACTACAAATTGGCTTAAATTACTTAAATACTAATAAGAGTAATATGATGAGTTTTTACGCACTGTGGCTTAAATTAGGTGCTATAAAAGACGTCTTATACAAGAAACTATCAAACATTAAAGCAATTGATAGTTTTGAAGAAGTAGAAGGAGAGCTAAAAGTTAGAGATCCAGAAGGATTTGTTGCAATTGATCATATTGGTAGTGCAGTAAAAGTTGTAGATAGATTAGACTTTAGTAGGAAAAATTTTATGAAAAGCGAAACAATAAATTTAGATTTTGTAAATGATTTAATGACAGAAGCAAGAATGTTTAGATCTCGTCACGGAGTATCTGATTACTCAGCACGTGATATGGCTGATAATGCTTTTGCACATATGATTGCACTTCAAGTTTTAAATAGAGAATTTAAATATTCTTCTGTAGCAAGTACCTATGCAAATAGAACTATTAGCTATGGCAACTTTGATTACTTTAGATCAAATGGTACAGATTTGTACGTAATGTTACACGCCTTATTTGGTAAAGGATCAATTACAAAATTTGCAGATGAAAAGAATAGTGAAATATTATTAAAAAGAATGCGTCCTAATATGACACAGATTAAAACATTTTTAAATCACATTGCATCATCTGGAGCAAATGCAGATGCAGAAAAAAGAATGCTAATGCAATTGCAGTCAATGTTATTTGTTAATGATAGTAAATTAAGATCAATGAAAAGATTAGCAGGTGATTGGGAAAATTTAAAAACAAGAGAAAAAAGAACTTTAGTTTCAAGTTTATATAACTACTTTAGAGCAAACGCACCTAAGTCGTCAATGATGTCGTACTTACAAAAACTATCACGTGAACGTGATTATGTTGATGGCGAAAAAGTAAAAACATCAAAAGCAATGGCAACTGGGGCGGCGTTAGCAGGAGCATATATTGGATATAAATTAGGAAGAGGTAAAGGTCCATCTTACGCAGATAAAATGAAAAACTTTGATTTAAGGAAGAAAAAATAATGACAGTAAGAATTAATGGATCAGCAAGAGGTGGCGAATTTATTAGTAGTAACCTACAGTTTTATATTATGTATACAACAGTTGATATTTCACAAACTGGTAGCTATGCAGATGCTACACAAAAAGACTTTGATGCAATAGTTCAAATGATTGCAATGTTTTCACAGGTAATTATTTCAAATGATCCTGTAAATGTTGCTGATTTAAATGCCAATGGTGCACCAACACTAACAGGCAATGGCTATATTTTTAAATTTGCTGTTGAACACCCTGATGTTTTTGCACAAGGTGTAAATCCATTAGGCAGATTAGAAGCTTCTATGGATGGAGTTGTGTTAAACGGTGGTACGTTGGCAACAACAGGGTCGATTAATTTAGAATTTACACAGTCGGAGACATTATAAAATGGATAACAAGCCACAAAGAGTACCAAAAGATTTAGCAAGTTTAGAGACACAAAGTTTAGAAACACATGTTGTTGTATCTCATGAAAGACATGAAGAAATACAAAAAAGATTTGATAAAGTTGATATACGTATGGATAGAATGGAAGAAAATACTGAAAAACAATTTACTAAAATTGAAAGAATTATTATTTGGTCAATGGGTACATTATTTCTTACATTATTAACAACATTATTCACAATAGTTTACAGGGCATCGTAAAATGTTTATTGCTGAAATTGACAACGTAACTGATTTACCAGAATCAAGATTGATTTTTGGCCGCAAAGGAAATAAAGTGGTTAAAAAATATCGTTGTTCTTTTGGCAGAAAAAAAGGACGTATTGTATCAAACCCAAGTGTATGTTCAGCACCATTAGATATTAAAAAAAGATTTACACTTAAAAAAACTAGAGCAAAAATGGGTCAACGAATTATTAGAAAAACATTAAGAACTAAACGATTCAATCCAGCTTCTAGACGTGTAGCGGCAATGAATAAGGCTTTAAGAAGAAGGTAAATATTAGCATGAGCTTAAAAGACGATATATTAAACACAATTGATGATCCAAAAGCATTTACTAATCAAGTTAGTAAATTAGTACACATGCCTACAAGTGTTATTAAATCATTAACAGAACCATTAGGTCTTAAAGATTATATGAGTTTAGCAAAAGCTGTTGACGAAGAAGATCCAGAAAGTGCAAAAGAAATACTACAATCTGGATATGAACAGCTAGATGATGTTGTAAAAACGTTACTTGATGAATATACAAGTAAAACAGTAGCAAAAAATACTGCTTCTGCAGGTAACACACAAGGAAATACAACTATTAAAACACAAGATACAGAAAAAACAAAGCCTACACAATCTACACAAGACACACAAGGAACAGCATCTACTCAAGCAGACAAAATGCAAAAAGATGTTGATAAAGAAATATCAGGGTCAATAAAGAAGTTGCAAAATGATCCAGAATTTGCTAAAATAATAAAGTTTGCAGATATAGTTGCAAAAAACAAAAAATAATAGTATAATAAACTTATGTTTAGACAGAAAAGAAAACAAAGATACGAAGTCGCCGCACATGTTGATGAATTAACTGACGGTATGACTGCCCGTGACCTAAGAGAACACTATAGATTTTGGTGTATTATGAATAAATGGGGAGAAGCAGTTAAAGGCAGTAGCGAATTTTTAAATGCAGTAGAAAAAAAACTTGATAAAGTATCTAAAAAAGAAGTAATAGATAATAAAGAAAAAAATTTAAACACTGCAAAGTCTTTGGTTAGTAATTTAAACAAACTTGATAAATCAGTACTAAAAGAAGTAGTAGAAATTAGTGCAGGAAACCCACGTTTTAAAAAAGCACTAACTACTGAAAAAACAGAGCATGGCGTAAAAGTAGGAAATTATTTAATTAAGATATGCCCGTTCAAAAAAAGATATCTATATGATATTATTAATTTAAGTACTGAAAAAACTATAACTAAAGATATTAAGCTATACGAAATGGCTTTTTGTTTAGTAAATTACTTAAATGATGAAGTTTTACACACAGATCATAGAATGATTGAGCTTCATGAAATGTATAATGATTACGTACAATACTCAAATACAGCATCACATCACAAAAAAATGTATTTTGACGCTAAAAAATCAGACGAAATTGCAAGAGAAACTAAAAACCAGCTTGAATTTGAAAAAAATCGTGATCTAGCACTAAAATGTAAGGGCAAAATTACAGATCTGTTTAGAAAAAATACCGAATAAAATAAAGAAAAGTATAAATAAGTTAAGTAAGGTAGAAACATTATGAATATATCAGAGTTTGAAAAACCAGCTAACGAAAAGTTAGCAAAGATTAACGAAACACTTGACACGTTATACGGGTTCAAAGTGTATGACACGATCGACATCAAAAAATTATATGATGTTAAAAAAGATCTTAAGACAAAATTAAAAGAGCTTGAAGCATCTTTACCATTTAATACAGCAAATACAAATCCAAAATATATGAAGCATGTATTACTAGCAGAAGCTATTGAAAATATGATCGAAGCAAACAAAAAAGATCATGATAAAGATGGTGATATTGATTCAGATGATTACATGGCGGCTAAAGATAAAGCAATTAAAAAAGCTATGGGCAAAAGCAAAGAAGTAAAAGAAGAACTTACTGATAAACAGAAAAAACTACCAGCAGGCTTACAAAAAGCAATTGCTAAAAAACAAGGCAACAAGCCAAAAGATAAAGTTGAAGAAAAATTTAACTCATTAAAAACTCTATTAGAGCAAGAAGTTGAAAAAGCTGAAATAGTTATTGCGGCAAAAAGTCTTGTTGATGAATTACAAGACATGGTTGAACAAATGGGCAAAATGCAAAATGATGAATTAGGTGCAGTTGTTGATCAAATGTCATATCAATATGGCGCAGACAAGGCATCATCATTCAACACAGCAGTTGCATCACAATTAGAAACACTACTTGCATCAATTAAAACAGCCAAAGAAGCAGTTAACAACGAAGTATTAGTTTTAACTGGCGAAGCACCAGCACAGTCAGATATGGCACCAGCAGATTCAGATTTAGGTGACATGGAAACTGACACTGACATGGGCGGCGAAGATGATTTAGAAGCACCAGCAGATGATTTAACTGGTGGCGATGATTCAGCAAGTGGACCAGATGAAGATCCATTAGGTAGAGCCAAAAAGGCTTAACCAATGAAAATTCAAGAAGTTATCGGCGAAGACAAATACATCAATCAATTAGATTCTGATATTAATTCAGTTTTAATTATGATGGTAGCTAATAATGTAGATGAAATAAAGTTGGATGATTTTCAAAAACAAATAAAAGGCCTAGGATCAAATGTAGACACCACTGCATTACGAAATTATCTACTTAAAAATGGAAAAATTAAATCAATTACTGGTGATAAAGTTATTTTAGACAACCCAGCTACTAATTCAAAGTTTAGTGACAAAGAAGATACAGCAAATAAAGTATCAAAAATGGCATCACAATCGGCCAAATCTACTATAGATAATTAATTGACATTTACAGTTTAAATTGTTATAATGACTTATAAGGAGTATAGTTATGATAAAAATAATAGACTGGTTGCTAGGAAAAACTAATTCTAAATCATCCGCTAAAAGAATTAAAGCTAAAAAGAAAAAAATTATAAAAAGAAACAAGAATGTGATAAAGAATTATGTTGGAAGAAAACCTAGAAGCAAAAAATAAATCGTTAATAATTGAAAAATTTCATTATAAGGAATTTAAAAGAAAAAATGTTGACGGTCAACGTTATTATGTAAATGATAAGGGTGATCCAGTACCGTCAGTAACATCAATACTATCCAAAACTAAAGATATGACGGCTCTAAATGCTTGGAAAAAAAGAGTAGGAGCCACAGAAGCTCAACGTATTGTAACTGAATCAGCAAACTTAGGTACAATCATGCACAAACATCTAGAGTGTTATATTGAAGGTGTAGAGCGTCCTAGTGGTACAAACCAAGTATATGTACAAGCAAAAAATTTAAGTGAAACTGTTATTGAAAATGGGCTTAAAAATGTTGATGAAGTATGGGGTATTGAAACACATTTAACATTTCCTGGGCTATATGGTGGTACAGCAGACTTAATATGTGTACATGAAGGTGAACCAGCTATAGGAGACTTTAAAACATCACGTAAATTTAAGAAAAAAGAATGGATTGATGATTATTTTATGCAGGCATCTGCTTATGCACTAGCACACAACGAAGTATATGGCACAAATATACAAAAAGGCGTTATTTTTATGGTTACACATGATAATCAGTACCAACAATTTGTTGTTGAAGGCAATGAATTTAAAACATTTACAGATAAGTGGCTTGATAGAGTTGAAACTTACTACAAAATGAATAAATAGTAGTATATTGGAGTAGTACAGTGGCAACAACATATACTAGAATTAAAAACAGACGTGGTTTAAAAGCAGACTTACCTCAGCCTTTAGCTGATGGTGAAATTGGTCTAGCACTTGATACAAGAGAACTATACATTGGTGTAGGAAATCAAGATAATCTTAATACAGATGTGCAAGTTAAAAATGATATTTTTAATATTAAAGCATTTGTTACAGAGGACTTAGGCGGAAATGTTGCTTCAAATGGTATATTACTTTTTAAAGTTTCTGGTACTAATGTATTTTCCGGTGATGGATCAACTACTGATTTTGCACTAGGATCAAATAATGGTATGCCAACAAACCATCCATTAAGTTCACCAACAGTAAGTGACATAGTAGTAACTAAATTTGTAAATGGTATTCCAACTACTTTAGAAACTACACAATACGAATTAGCATTTAGTGGCGGTAATGGAATATTAAGATTTCAATCACCAAACATTCCAGAAACTGGATCAAAGATACTTGTATGTAAATGGACAAAAGCAAGAATTACGGAAGCCGTAAGAGCAAGAGCTAATTGGGAAGCAAGTAACAATGCAGTTGCATCTTATAACTATTGGCAAGAAAATGATTTAAACAATAATCAAGTTTATGTTGATACAACAACAGGAACAGGTTTTGTTGAATATACAAGTGGTTCAGAATATACAGCATTAACAACAGGGTCATCAGATTGTTTTGATGGCACAGATGGAAAAATTAATGTTCCAACATCTGTAAATGGTAGTACAACATATGGAACTTTCTTAGGTGAAAATTCTGCTATACATACACCAGTTAGAGCAATTGAAATTAATTCAAGTTTAAAAATTGATTTGGATACACCAAGACAAGCATTTAATGTTACAAAGTATATTAACAAAAAAAGAGGTTCAGCAGTTGCAAGGGTGGCAAATAATGTTGAAATTTTTACTGAGGCAAGTTATCCACAGTATCAAACAAATCAATATATTGGATCAATGCAAACAGCAACACTAACCGCAAGTGGTAACGGTACAGTGTTAGAATATTTGTTAACAGAAGCAAATGTTTATAAAATAGATTATAGTTTATCCTTAGGATCAAATTATAGAACAGGTACTATATATATTACCACAGATGGTACAAACACAGCTATTAACGATATGCATGTTGAAACAAATGCAACAGCAGATGTTACATTCTCAGCGGCTATAAGCAGTTCTAAATTGCAATTTAAATATGCAAATGCAAATGCTTCTATTGCCAAACTATCTTATAAAATAGAACGTTGGTTACAGCCAGCCTAACCTTAGGTTGTTAACAGATTTTTTCTGTTAATTTGAATTTAACTATTGCTTTTATTGTGGCTGTGATAGTATAATTAATATTGTGCTGAATAAAAAGAATTAAGGTATATGAGAGTATGAACGCAACAAAGAGTCAAGAAGAAATTTTTATCATAAAAAGAGATGGACAACAAGAACCTTTAGACGTCAACAAGGTTCACAAAATGACAGAGGCGGCTTGTGAGGGTCTATCAGGAGTTTCTCCGTCATTAGTTGAAATGAATTCTGGTTTACAGTTTTCAAATCAAATGACAACACAACAAATTCAAGAAATTTTAATTAGATCAGCAAATGATTTAATTACATTAGAAGCACCAAATTATCAATATGTAGCTTCAAGACTTTTACTATTTACAATTAGAAAAGAAGTATTTGGTAAACACATTGATCATGCATATCAAGTACCATTACAATTTTTGGTTGGTAGAAACGTTGAAAAAGGTTTATACGACCCAAACATTATGAAATGGTTTAGTGATGATGAATTCAAAACATTAGATTCATACATTAAACATGATAGAGATTATGATTTTACATACGCAGGTTTAAGACAAGTTAGCGACAAATATCTTGTACAAGATAGAAGCTCTGGTAAAGTTTTTGAAACACCGCAGTATATGTATATGTTAATTGCGGCAACATTGTTTCATGACTATCCAAAAGAAAAAAGAATGTCTTATATTAAAAGATATTACGATGCAGTTTCAAAATTTAAAATTAATATTCCTACGCCAGTTATGGCAGGAGTACGCACACCATTAAAACAATATGCATCATGTGTACTAGTTGATGTTGACGATACATTAGATTCTATTTTTTCATCAGACATGGCAATTGGCAAGTATATTGCACAAAGAGCCGGCATTGGAATTAATGCAGGTAGAATACGTGGAATTAATTCACGTATTAGGGGAGGCGAAGTAGCACACACTGGCGTTGTCCCATTTCTTAAAAAGTTTGAGTCAACTGTTAGATGTTGTACACAAAATGGAGTACGTGGTGGTAGTGCAACTGTACACTTCCCAATATGGCATCAAGAAATTGAAGACATTCTTGTATTAAAAAATAATAAAGGTACAGAAGATAATAGAGTGCGTAAATTAGATTATTCAATTCAACTATCAAAAATATTCTATGAAAGATTTATTAAAGGCGGAGACATTACTTTGTTCTCACCACATGAAGTGCCAGGATTGTATGAAGCATTTGGTACATCTAAATTTGATGCATTGTATAAAAAATATGAAAAAGATACATCAGTTCCTAAGAAAACTATACCAGCAAGAACACTTATTGGCGATGTATTAAAAGAACGTGCAGAAACAGGTAGAATATATATTATGAATATAGATCATACAAATGATCACAGTTCATTTCTTGATACAGTACGTATGTCAAATCTATGTCAAGAAATTACATTACCAACTGATCCTCTACAACACATTGATGGCAAAGGTGAAATTGCACTTTGTATTTTAAGTGCTATTAATGTTGGTGTAATTAAAGATTTAAAAGAGTTAGAAACACTTTGCGACTTAGGTGTACGTGGGTTAGAACAAATTATTGATCATCAGCAGTACCCTGTAAAAGCGGCAGAAATTAGTACAAAAGCAAGACGATCACTTGGTATTGGATATATTGGGTTAGCACACTATTTGGCTAAAAACAAAGTTATGTACAGCGACAAACAAGCATGGCAGATGGTAAATGAACTGTCAGAAGCATTTCAGTATTACTTGCTAAAAGCATCAAATACTATTGCAAAAGAAAAAGGTCCATGTGCATATTTTAAAAAAACAAAATATTCAAAAGGAATACTACCAATTGATACATATAAAAAAGATGTTGATACAATTGTATCTTCAAAATTAAATATGGATTGGGAAGCATTAAGAAAAGATATTGTTGAACATGGATTAAGACACTCAACACTTTCAGCACAAATGCCTTCGGAATCATCAAGTGTGGTAGGTAATGCAACAAATGGTATTGAACCACCAAGAGGTTATTTGTCAGTTAAAAAATCTAAAAAAGGTCCATTAAAACAAATAGTACCACAGTACGAAACCTACAAAAAGTATTACACATTATTATGGGAAATGCCTAACAACGAAGGATACATTAATATTGTAGCGGCAATGCAGAAATATTTTGATCAAGCAATCAGTGGAAACTGGAGTTACAATCCAACAAAATTTGACAACAATGAAGTTCCTATGAGTGTATTAACAAAAGATTTTTTAACAACATATAAACTTGGTTGGAAAACATCATACTATCAAAACACTTATGATTTCAAAGGTATGGAAGAAGAACCAAATATCACTGATAACGAAAATATTGCAACTTTAGACGAAGCATTAGGAGTTGCAGAACAGCAACAATCACAAGACAATGAGGCATGTGATTCGTGTGCAATTTAAATAAATATTGACAAGGTAGTAAAAGAGTATATAATAGAAATATGGCAAAAACAGTATTCAATAGAAATGAAGTAGATTTTACCAAAGAACCTATGTTTTTTGGGGCAGATCAGAGTGTGCAGAGATATGACGTATTTAAATATCCTGCTTTAGATAAACTTAACCAAACTATGCTTGGATATTTTTGGAGACCTGAAGAAGTCTCATTACAAAAAGATCGTGCTGACTATCAAACATTTAGACCAGAACAAAAGCATATTTTTACATCAAACTTAAAATATCAAACACTCCTTGATTCAGTTCAAGGACGTGGACCAAGTTTGGCTTTTTTACCTTATGTATCAAATCCAGAATTAGAAGGATGTATTGTTACTTGGGACTTTTTTGAAACAATACACTCACGTTCATATACACATATTATGAAAAACGTATATGCTGATCCAAGTGAAGTATTTGACACAATTTTAAATGATGAAGAAATTTTAAAACGTGCAGTTTCAGTTACAGAAAATTATGATAGGTTTTCTAAAATGGCTGAAAATTATTTTGTTAAAGGTGAAGGTGATATTATAGAAGTTAAAAAAGCATTATACCTTGCAATGATTAATGTAAACATCTTAGAAGGTTTAAGATTTTATGTTTCTTTTGCTTGTACTTTTGCATTTGGTGAGCTTAAACTTATGGAAGGCTCAGCAAAAATTATTTCGCTTATTGCACGTGATGAAGCAACTCATTTAAACCTATCAACACAGGTTATTAAAAACTGGCATAAAAATGATGATGCTGGTATGACAAAAGCAATTAAAGGTTTAGATAAAACTGTAATTGAAATGTTTAGAAACTGTGTTGAAGAAGAAAAAGCATGGGCAAGACATTTATTTAAAGATGGCTCAATTATTGGTTTAAATGAAAAACTTTTAGGCAGTTACGTTGAATGGATTGCAAATAAAAGATTAAAAGCAATTGGCTATGATCCAATATATGATATACCAGCAAATGCTAATCCTTTACCTTGGACAGCAAACTGGTTGTCAAGTGCTGGATTGCAAGTTGCACCACAAGAAACTGAAGTAGAATCATATATTATTGGCGGACTAAAACAAGATGTCGATGATAAAACTTTTGAAAACTTTGAATTGTAATTATGAAAAAGTTTGTGGCGATTGGTACAAGCCATACTCAAGAAAAATGCAGAAGTAATATTGACACTGATCATTATGTTGATTGGAAAAATGAACAGAGATGGTCAGAGTACCTTTCTACAAAACTAGGCTACAAAAGTTATTACAATCGTGCGTTAGGATCATATGGAATACAGTCATATCCAGCTAGAATTATTTCCGTAGTAAAAGATATAAATCCAGACTTTATTCTTTTAGAAATTCCATCACGTGATAGATATGAGTTTGCAGTTGAAGACAATAGGTATCAATCAGGAGATGTCTTAAATGATAAACATTGGATTGAATATAATGAAAAAGGATATAATGAGGATCAAACTTTTTCTCAAGAAGATTATCTTTATAAAATAAATAATGGAGACACTGACATTAATCCTATTAAATTAGAAAAATTTCAAAAGTTTAAAAATCAGTTACCAGCGTCAATTTTACAGCAATCTACAAGAATAAATGTATATAGGAACAAAGGTTATTATGAAGATCAATTGTTCAGTGTTTGTGTGCTAATATCAGGATACCTTGATAGTAAAAATATAGATCATACATGGTTTAATTTTAGTAGTAGTATTGACAAATCAATAATAAGTAAGTATAATATAAAATGTATAAACAAACAAATAGGATATAAAAATATACGTGATTATATAAACAAGTCGCAAAACGATAAAAATTATTATGCAGATGGTAAGCATCTAAATAGTAAACATTGGAAAAAGATTGTTGATGATATTTTTATTCCATATTTTGAAAATAGAAAGTAAAACATGTTAAAACAAAAACTAAACAAAGATGACATTGTAGTATTTCGTACTGTTGGTAGTGATGAAGTAATTGGTAAATTAATAGAAGAAACTGATACTTCTTACAAAGTATCTAAGCCACTAGCACTAGCAATGACTCAACAAGGTGTTGGAATGACAGCATACGTGATTATGGCTGATCCTGAAGCAACTTTTGATTTTTTAAAAAGTACTATAATTACAGCAGTTTTGGCTAACAAACAGGCCAAAGATGCTTACACACAAAGTACATCAAAACTTGTTACTCCTAGCACACCGTCATTAGTTACGTAATAAATACTAATATAATAGGAGAAGCAAAATGCCACATGTAGCAAGAATAGGTGATGCAGATACAAATCATCCACCTTGTGCACCAGGATCGTGTGCAACAGGGTCGCCAAACGTATTGGCTAATCATATACCTGTACACAGAGTAGGTGATTCTAATACTCCGCATGGTTTTATACTTTGCGTACCTCACTCAACAATACTTGCAAGTGGATCTCCAAATGTATATGTAAATAATCAGCCAGTTGGAAGAATTGGCGATACTTACAGTTGTGGAATAAAAGTAAATGCAGGATCACCAAACGTGATAGCAAATAGTTAAGGAATAAAAATGGCACAAACAATATTACCAGGTGAAGATCAAGGATTATATAAAGGATTCGAAGGGTCGGCTATTAGTCAAAGTTTAGGACCTATTGCAAAAGAAAGTCTAACAAATGGATTATTTGATACAAAAGATGGAAAAGATCTTTGGGGCAATGATATTAAAACTATGGCGGCATTTAAAAATCCACACACAGAAAATATTTCTAAAATTAAATCAAACTTGTATGATGGTAATAGTAATGGTTGGGTAGGACTAAACAGTTTACCAGCTGGATGGAATGATCCTAACTATTCTACTAGAGCAACAGTGCCAGGCAGTATGATTGAAAGTGGCGGCGCCGCAAGAAAGTTATCTGATGCTGAAGTTCTTGAATTAAGCAAAGTTGATGGAATATTAAATGATTTTAACAGACATACAAATATACAAAGTGGTGTAGATCAAACAGATTATGGAAACTCAAATCCTTTTTCATTTATGGGAGTACAAGGAGGACCAACATTTAGTTTACCTACAGGACATTTACCAAAACCAATTGGACAAATGTTATCAATTGGACAAGGTATAAATGCTCTTAGTACATCGTTAGGGTCCGCGGCCGCAGTAGGCACAGGGCCTTGTGCATTTATTGATGATATATTTGGTGCATTATCTAAAGGTGCAGGAGTATTAAATCAAATACTAAATTTTATTAGCCAAGCACTTGGTATATTAAATCTTGTTACAGGAATAATTGGACATATTATACAATTAGCACAAATGATATTAGCGGATTTAAAAAATTTAGCATCAGCAATACAAATAATCACCAATGCCGCAATAGCTGGTCTATTAGATGGACTAATGAGTGATCCTTGTATGAAGCATTTAATTATGGCAGGTATTGCCGGATTTGGTTTATTACAGACTATAAAGAAATTTACATAAAATGATTAATACAATTGTATTATGTGCAATACCCGAAGAAATTGAAGGCCTTTACTACACTGATGTATTTTTTACAGGCGTTGGTAAAATTAATGCCGCAACAACTACAACACAAATCATAAAAGATTATAAACCAAAATTAATTATTAACTACGGCACAGCAGGATCTATAAAACCTAATATAAACGGATTAGTGCAAGTTACTGGATTTGTTGATAGAGATATGGATGCAAGGCCTTTAAATTTTAAACTTGGTCAAACCCCATATGAAAAAGATATCATGTTAGGACAGCCTGATGTTGTTTGCGGTACAGGCGACACTTTTGTAACATCAAAACCAAAAATAGATTGTGATGTTGTTGATATGGAATCATATGCAATTGCAAAAGTTTGTAAAAAGTATGAAGTTGAATTTTTATGTTACAAGTATATTTCCGATTCAGCTGATAGCAATGCATCAGATGATTGGGCAAAGAATGTTGCCAAAGGTTGTAAACTGTTTAAAGAAGAAGTACTAGACAAGTTATCACAACCTATGATGACATAAGTATTATTATACGGAGAGATGGCTGAGCGGTTGAAAGCACCGGTCTTGAAAACCGGCAAAGGGGCAACTCTTTCGTGAGTTCGAATCTCACTCTCTCCGCCAGAAATAAAAGTATATAATAGCAACACTTAACTTATAAATATTTGCATGTTAGAACAATTAGAAAATATATTACAACAAAGGTCAACAGTTAAGGATTTTGACGGACATCCTATAAATTCAGATCATATAACAAAAATTACAGAAGCTGTAAACAAAACACCATCATGTAATAATAGATATAACTTTAAAGTTAAAGTACTAGGACAAGGATTAAGTCATCGAAAAGCAAAACTTGATTTATACGATTATGTTTGTACAGTATCTAAACAAAATGTTAGATACGAGGATAATAGTGAAGAAATGGTAATACGCAGTCCTAGATCATATAATGAAGCATGTGACTGGCAAAGCAAAGGAATACTGTCATCAAAAATTAATGGTCAACTATTAGCACCTTTAGTTTTAGTTTGGTATTTTGCCGATGGAGACCCAATCAATAACGATTACTTAGATGTTGGTTTGTCTTGTTGGAATACTGTACTTACAGCAGAACTTCTTGGAATACAGACTGGATTTTGTGCTTGTTTTGACAAAAATTATTTAAAAGACTTTTTAGGTATTGAAGGTGAACCAGCGGTAATGGCAGGCTTTGGTTATTCTCAATCTACAATATCTAATCATGAAAAACATCAAGATAAACCAAAACCATCTATATCAGATATACTTGTTTAAATCTTGACTAACATGGGTATTTGTAGTATTATATCAGTATGACATACATAGTAAAAGACGAGTGTATAAAATGTAAACATACAGACTGTGTAGAAGTTTGTCCTGTTGATTGTTTTTACGAAGGTGAAAATTTTTTAGCAATCAACCCAGATGAATGTATTGATTGTGGAGTGTGTGAACCAGAATGTCCGGTAGATGCAATTGTGGCAGATACAGACCCAAATATTGCAAAAAGTGAATTAGACTATTGGGTTCATATAAATACTGAGTATGCAAAGAAATGGCCAAATATAACAAAAAAGAAAGATGCGTTACCAGAAGCAGAAGAATACAGTCCAGCTAATATGCCAGACCAAAAATCCAAAAGAGATTTACTTTCTGAAAACCCTGGAACAGGAGATTAATAAATGAGTAAAAAAGATAAAAACAAATTAAATGAACCATTAAGTCAAAACATGAATACACGTATTGACGTTGACATGGAAGAGTTAAGAAAAGCTCACGTTATGGTTGCAACACCTTGTTATGGCGGAATGGTTGGAGAACCTTATCTAAAAGCAATGACAGGGTTATCAATTCTTTTTAAACACTATGGGCTAAATTTTACACTAGCAACACTTTCAAATGAAAGTCTTGTTACTAGAGCTAGAAATACTTTACTAGCAATGTTTTTACAAAATCCAAATTATACTCATCTAATGTTTATTGACGCAGATATTGGATTTAATCCTCAAGACGTAGTAAAATTATTACATAGAAATAAAGATATTGTTACAGGAGCATATCCTAAAAAATCAATTAACTGGCAAGCAGTGCATGGGGTTGCAATAGATCAAAAACCAACTGACCCGTTAGAACTTGCAAAATTTCAAGCGTCGTATGTATTAAACATCAAACGTAATCATATGGAAACACAAGAAATTCCACTAGTGGAAGGATTAATACCTGTACTAGATGCTGGAACAGGATTTATGATGATTAAACGTGAAGTTATAGATAAAATGGTTAAAGAATATTCCGAAACTAGATACACAAATGATCTTAATACAGATCCTATATTAAATCCATATTTTTATGCAATGTTTGATACTATGATTGATCCAGATACAAATAGATATCTATCAGAAGATTTTACGTTTTGTAGACGTTGGCAAAAAATAGGTGGAGAAATTTGGATGGATCCTTCTGTTAATTTAGACCATTATGGATCATACCAATTCCAAGGTAACATAGCAGAGCAATTTACTTTAGTTAAAAAAGACGATTGATCTAACCTTACTTTTATGCTACAATAAGTTATGTCATTAGTAAACATTATTCGCCAATGGTTTAGTACAGCACCAGACATTGCAGAAACAATGTCAACAGGTGATCAAATACTCTATGACAGTTTTACTCATTTACAAAATTTTGTTGAATATCAAATTGCACAAATATATACCGGAACGTCTGATAACACTTATAAAAATAAGGAAAAAGGTATACAAGGTTTAGATTGGTTGTATTCACAAAAAACAAATGATCAAACATACCAGTTAGCACTAACTGAAATTAAAATACTATATAATTGGTGGGTTGATTTAAGAACACAACGAACTGAAGCATGGAAGAACATTGATACAACCTACAGTCAGTTTAAAGAAGAATGGTTGCATACAACAGAAGATAGTAATAGTGAGTATAAGGAATTTATGGATAAGTGTCGATATGCAGAAAAACTGCAGAAATTATACAATACAGAAGACACGAAAATGTTATCAAGACTTATACAGATAAGAAATTATCTATAAGTGATAAATAAAAAAGAACGGGATATATTATGTCAGAAAAAAACAAAAAAATATTTAAGCTAACAAACCAACAAGTAGTAGATGCATTTGCACAATATCTTTATGATACTGGAGAATTAGGTAACGGAGAAGCAACTGGAAACCTTGTTTACGAATTAGACGACAAAGGCGCAAAAGTTGTAGTATCGTTTAACAGTGAAGAGAGTGAAGAGTAATATATGTCTAATTCAGAACTAGACCGATTAAGATCTGAACATAACAAACTACACACAGCTATAGAACGAATGTTAGATAACAATCAATCAGATGAAAATAAATTGATAGTAATGAAAAAACACAAACTTTGGTTAAAAGATAAAATTACAACAATAGAAACAAAAAGCCAATTCCAAAACATATAAAATAAAAAATGTTTATTCCTGATTATTTAGGCACCGATGCCTGGAAATTGCCAATGGTTAATAGAGACCATTTTAAAATTAAACCATTATTAGATTCTGAACCAGAATACGATTATACTACAGCAGTTAAGAAATATCACTTCCCTTGGATAGAGATGGATGTAAGTTATAGTTGGCAAACCTGGCTATCTAAAATTATAGAACAAGAAAAATTATTTTCTAATTTTGAAACTGAATATGGTAAAGGCTGGAAATATATTTCTGTATACAGTGATAAGACATGGAACGAAAATATTATTAAAAATTGTCCAGCAATGACATCTTGGCTAAAAGATGTTTTTCCAAATACAGTTAATTTAGTAAAGTTGCACGATATTAAAATAATGGCTTTAGAGCCAAACGGTTATAGTGAATTACAACACAACGAAGTATCTGGGCAAATTAATCTAGCACTTAACAATCCAACAAAATGTAAAGTTGTAATGTTTTATCCTAATCCAATGGATAAAACAAAACTTAAAGATTATGACTATATTGGTGTAGTTCCTTTTAAAGAGGGATCTGCAATTAAACTAAATACTGAAAATTATCATATGATACAGAATCTTAGTGATGAAGTTAGGTATCATATTACAATAAATGCAGATACTGAAATTGATAAAAAAACAAAATCCTTTTATGATAACAGTATAAAAAATACAATAGGAGGGATAAAGAATTATGCACGAATATAAATGTACAATATTAAGAGTAGTTGATGGAGATACAGTTGACGTTGATATTGACTTAGGATTTGGAATTTGGATGCACAAAGAACGAGTACGTCTTTTAGGTATAGATACCCCCGAGTCAAGAACAAGAGATTTAGAAGAAAAAAAGTTTGGATTATTATCTAAACAATTTGTAAAAGACCATTATCCAGTGGGTAGTACAGCAACACTTAGAACACATAAAGACAAAACAGGCAAGTTTGGACGAATATTAGGAGAGCTAGTTTGGAAAGATACAACTATTAATAAAATAATGGTTGACGAATCGTATGCAGTATTATATAATGGACAAAGTAAAGATGCTATAGAAGATCAGCATTTAGAGAACCGTAAAAGGTTATTAGAAGCTGATAAAATATAGGATACTATAAATAATGTTAGTATATAATAATGTATAGTTTAGATTTACATGGTTATTATGTACAAGATGCTTGGAGAGAATTTACAAAGTTTGTTCATGAAAACAAGCATCAAGGTCTTAAGTATGTTACTGTTATTACAGGACAAGGTAAGATTAAAGAAGAATTTGAGCTATGGGTTGACGCCAATGATAGCTTAAAACACTGTGAGTTACTGCCTACAAATGGTGCTTACAGAGTATACTATAATAAGGAGTACAGATGAGTACAGGTAAATTAAAATGGTACAATGCTTCAAAAGGTTTTGGATTCATAGTACCGGATGAAGGTGGCAATGATGTATTTGTTCACGTTTCAGCATTTAAAGATGCAGGAATAACAAAAGTAGATCAAGGCCAAGCAATGGAGTATATTGTTGCTGAACATAACGGTAAGCCTGTTGCAACTCAGTTAAAATTAACTGAAGCAACTGCTGACGAAACACCTGCTGAATCAAATACTGAATCAGCATAATACATAACCTTGGAGGTTTATGGCAAAAGAAGTAACTGGTACTCTGAAATTAATAATAGAGGCTGGACAGGCTAAACCAGCCCCACCAGTTGGACCTGCACTAGGTCAACGTGGTGTTAATATAATGGAATTTTGTAAGAGCTTTAATGATAAAACAAAAGCCTTAGAAGGTCCAATACCTTGTCTAATTACAGTTTATAAAGACAAGAGTTTTAAATTTACTCTCAATAAACCACCTGTTACATATTTTATATTAAAAGCAGTTGGTCTTAAAAAAGGTGGTAAAACACCAGGGCGTAATACAATTAAGTATATTACTAAAGCACAAATTAAAAAAATAGCCGAAGAAAAAATGGAAGATATGAATGCTTTTACTATAGAACAAGCAATGGCTCAGGTAGAAGGATCATGTCGTTCTATGAGTATATCTATAAAAGAGTAGATATAATAAAATTGCATAGCATTAAGTAACTAGCTATATCAAAATTGCATACCTGCTTTGCGTTAAAAACAGTTGTAAATCTTATTTTTTGTGTTATATTAGCTATAAATAAGTTTGGTAGCAATACCACACAAATCACATAATCTATCATTAATGACAGAGGAGATCAGGCAATGTGGCCTTATACGGAAGAAGAGATCGATTGGATCAGTAAGAGAAAGAACAAGTAATGAAATATTTAAGAGGACTTTGGAGTAGCTTAATAAGTGCTCCTGCAAATAGTAAGAAGACATCAGACCCATTGTGGCAGTATGCAATAACAGAATTTAGAAACGACCCATTGTATGCTTACCAAATGTTGAAAGAAGGAAAAAAGGTTAAATGATTAAAGCAATAAAGAATTGGTTACACAGATTATCAATGACAGATGAAGAAGTATATCTGTCAAAATCAAAAGATCTTGCTGACCTAGAAAGACGTCAACGTGAACTAGACAGACGTCAATTTAACGGAAGAAGTTTTCGTTCATTGTACAACAGATTTTATCTTTAAAAAAACGGCCTATTATAGGCTTCTTTTGAGAAAAAAATATAAGTACATTTGGTAGTAAGCCCAACGCCTCAGATTACATCAAAAGACGGTAAGCCGATCCCAATTAACAATTGGAGAATAAGTCTATGGAAAAAATATTTAGGTCCATGGGCGACGGGATCCTTATGTTCGGTGCTGTATTCAGTAAACAGCGAAGATCATTAAGAGAGCCAGCCGACCAGTCGGACAACGTGAAACACTTTAAGAGATGGTTATCCTACGAACCATCAAAACACTACTTTAAGGGTAAAGAATCTAAAATAACTAAAGATTTTGACCCACATAAGTAATCTTCTTGACAAAGTGCGTTGTTTAGTGTATTATTAACAGTATGCTACAACGCACTTTGCATTTGAGGACTCAACGTCAACCCTCACAAAACACTCTGCCGTTAGAAACAGGAGATACATATGGCAAATTACTATAGTACAAAACATTACGGACACAACATTGGGTTGAGTGCAGTATTCAGACAACCAAACGCAGATCATTCCCACTGTCACCTACTACATGGTTATAGTTTAGCATTTAAATTTACTTTTGGATGTACAGAGCTTGATAATAAAAATTGGGCAGTTGACTTTGGCGGATTAAAGCCCTTAAAAAAGTGGCTTGAAGATCATTTTGATCACAAACTTTGTTTAGATAAGAATGATCCACACTTGTCAACATTTATGGAACTACAAGATAAAGATCTTGCAGAAGTTAGATTGTTTGATGGTGTAGGAGCAGAAAAGTTTGCTCAACATGCCTTTGAATATGCAGATGGACTTATTAGAGAAGCAACAAATAACAGATGCTACGTAATTAGTTGCGAATGCATGGAACATGGTGCCAATTCAGCTATCTATAAAGTGTAATGAAAAACCACAAAATTATTTTAGGTACACCGAGGAGTGGATCTAGTTTTATTACTAGATGGTATTCAAACGAATATCTAGAGTATACAGCATTATCAGAAGATAAAGGGTTTGAACATTTTGAACCAGACCATCCTGGATGGCCAAAACTTGGTGATGTTGAAGGAATTGACAAAGAAACAAAATTAAGAATAGCAACCCTCAAAGATAAAACTATTTGGAAAATGCATCCAGGTCCAGATATGAGCAAACATATATTTGATTACATATCAGAAGCGCCTGTGATTCTTGTAAAAAGAAAAGATTTACTAGGACAATTTATAAGTTATGGAGTTGGTTGGACTACTAATGAGTGGGTAAACTTTGATCCAGAATCAAAATCAAAAAATGGGTTAAGCGAAGATTTTTATTATAAAAAAGAATGGTTTGATGATATGGTTTACAGGCTAAAAGATTTAGAAGAAAAACAAAAAGTATTAAAAATTGAAAAACTAATATGGTTTGAAGATATTCCAAATTACAAAATTAATGGCAAATTGTCTGTGAGACAAAATGACTTTTCAAACGAAGAGAAGTTAAAATGGGTAATAAATCAAAATGAATTTATGAATTGGTTTTTAAAATTTACTGATAGTTTTCAAATGAAAGAAACAATATGATAGATGATGTATTAAAAGAAAAGTTTGAAATTAACATTTTTAAAGATTATAAAATTAATGGTGAAACTACAGATGAAAATAAAAGTTATTCTGTAGTTGAAACAAACCAATTAGAAACACTATCACTTGGAGGCATAACAATTCAACCTGGTAAAAAGTCCTTCAGTCATTCGCACCCAAACAATGATGAAATTTATTATATTCATTCAGGGACTGGAACTATAACAATTGGTAAAAATACTTTCAAAATCCAACAAGGATCTGTTATTTTATATGATGGAAAAGAAGAACATTATATAACAAACACAGGTGAAACTGAAATGTATCTTACAATGGTATTCAATAACAAGCCAAAGAATGGCTAAAATTTCATATAAATAATATTATTATGTTTATGGCGCTATTAACATTGGTGACTGCCCTAAGTATTTCAGCAGTTGCAATATATTATTCCATACTAGGTTTGGCGGCAATCTTTGCAGGTGCGGCGATTCCAATTATGGTTATGGGTTCAGTATTAGAAGTTGGAAAACTTGTTACAGCTTCATGGCTATACCAAAATTGGAAAGTAACGCCAATTCTTATTAAATCATATTTGTCTATAGCAGTAGTAGTATTAATGTTTATTACGTCAATGGGTATATTTGGTTTTTTATCCAAAGCACATGTTGAGCAAACATCATTAGGTACAATTGGTACAGAAAAATTAGCAACCATTGAAGAAAAGTTATTACGTTCAGAAAATAGAATAGAACGTTGGTCTTTAGATATTCAAAGATTATCAAAAGGCGAAGATGTTAGAGTTGATAATTTAATTGATAAAGAGCTTGTAGAACTAGATAAACTATATGCACGTATTGACAGTGAAAAACAAACATTAAGAGATCAAGCAGATAAAGATATTGAATTACAAAACAATAGACTTGTACAAGCACAAGAACGTAAAGAAGCAGACATTGCCGCGGCACAAGAACGTTTTAAAGGATCATTTAGTAAAAAAGGTTTAGATGAAGCAATAGCAAAAGCAACAGCAAATGAACTTGCTGTAGCATCAGCGGCTCAAAAGATAATAGTACAAACACAAACTAAATTAAAAGAAGATCTTGCTGGAGTCGATTCTAAATATACTGATCAAATTAAAAGTATTGAAACAATAATACAAGATTACAAAGGCCAAGCAAACACAAAGACAGGTGATATTGACGGTAAAATTATTGCACTAGAAGATCAAATTGAAGCTGAACAAGATAAAATTGACACAGTTAATGAAGATAAAATTGTATTAATTAGCAAACAAGCACAATTAGAAGTTGAAGTTGGTCCATTAAAATATATTGCTGAATTCGTGTATGGACAAGAAGCAAATCAAAATTTATTAGAAGCGGCAGTACGTTGGGTAATTATTATTATCATATTTGTATTTGATCCACTTGCTGTATTACTTTTAATTGCGGCAAACATGTCGTTTATTAGACGCTTTGGTAGAGGGTTTGAAAAACAATATGATCCAGAATTAGTAAAAAAGTATTCTACTAGTGAAGAACCTAAACAAGATGATAACCAATCTAATTTAGATGATGAAGTTATTGATGATCTAAAAAAAAGACATGAAGTTGAACTAGATGAATTTCGTGAAAAACTTTCACAAACAGAACAAGAATTACAAGAGCAATTAGAATATCAGAATCAAATAGCAAAAGAAAAACCAGAAAAAACAGTTATTAACATCGATGAGTCGATAAATGTCAAATCAAATGATGACGTTAAGAAAAAAAAAGACTGACCGCGAATGACAGAATTCAATTAAATATTGAAGATAATGTTAATATAATTCCAGAGAAAAAAGAAATAACTCACAAACAAATTAAGGTTGAAGAAATAGAAATAAAACCTAAAGAACAAATACAAGTAAGTCAACTTTTAGGTAGGCCAGAAATAATAATGAAATTTAAAGAAGACCTTAGATTGTCTATGAAAGAATTTAAAAAAGAGATTGACATTGAGCAAAATCGTGCTATTATAAATAAAACAATAAAAGCTGACAGTTTAAAAAAATCAAAGGATAAGCCAAAGCCGGTTGGTTGGATTAAACCTTATGTTGGTAAAATAGACAAGAAGGATTAGAATGGTTAAGAAAAAAGATGATTCCTACAGTTGTTCGTTCTGTGGTAAAGAAAGATCTAAAGTTACAAAACTAATTGCAGGACCTAAAGTTTATATATGTAATGAATGTGTAGACTTATGCTATTCAATATTAGAAGAAAACGATATTCAAAAAGCAGACGGCAAAGAAACTAAAGCCTTAAAAGTTATTATACCTGATGAATTAAAATTACATTTAGATGAACATGTAATTGGACAAGAACAAGCAAAAAAAGTTTTAAGTGTTGCAGTTTATAATCATTATAAAAGATTAAATAATCCTGTTGTTGACGGAGTAGAATTAGAAAAGTCAAATGTATTATTAGCTGGGCCAAGTGGTTGCGGTAAAACATTGTTGGCTCAGAAAGTTGCAGATTATTTAGATGTACCATTTGCCCAAGCAGATGCAACAACATTAACTGAAAGTGGTTATGTTGGTGATGATGTTGAAAATATTATTCTAAGACTGTTACAAAGTTGTGATTTTGATGTTGACCGTGCCCAACGAGGTATTGTATATATTGACGAAATAGACAAAAAGTCACGTAAGTCAGAAAACACATCAATTACAAGAGATGTATCAGGTGAAGGTGTACAACAAGCATTATTAAAATTACTTGAAGGTACAACTGTTAGAGTTCCGCCACAAGGAGGAAGAAAACATCCACAACAAGATTTAATTGAAGTTGATACTACAAATATTTTGTTTATATGTGGTGGAGCATTTGTTGGTTTGGATGAAATTGTTAAACGTAGATTAAATGTAAACACATCAATGGGATTTATGTCTAACTTTGAGTCACAAGAAGAATTTGATCAAATATTATCAAAAGTACAACCGGATGATGTTGTTAAATTTGGTCTTATACCAGAAATGGTAGGTCGACTGCCAGTTGTAGTAGCATGTCATAGTTTAACGCATACAGACCTTATACACGTTTTAACCAAGCCAAAAAACGCAGTGTTAAAACAATTTGAAAAAATGTTTAAGTTAGATGGAGTAAAATTAGAATTTACAAAAGAAGCTATAGAAGTTGTAGCCAGTGAAGCATTAGAAAAGAAAATTGGTGCTAGAGGATTACGTTCTGTTCTTGAAAAAATTCTATTAGAATTACAATATGAATTGCCATTACTAAAACAACAAGATGTTGAAAAAATTGTAATTAATGATACAGTAATAACAGAAAGTAAGTCACCAATGCTAATTTACAAAACAGTAGATAAGAAAAACGGAGCATAGTGAAAAAACCATTTCGTTACAGAAATCAACAACCAAGTGTATTGTTAAATTCAGCAATTACATTTCCAAAAGTTAGACTTATTGACCCAGATGGAGCATTTATTGGAATAGTTGATAATAAAACAGCACTTTCAAAAGCAAAAGAAAGTAATTTAGATCTTATATGCACAACAGTAAAAGCTGATCCGCCTGTATGTCGTATTATGGATTTTGGAAAATGGAACTATGAAAAACAAAAAAAAGACAAGCAAAAGAAAAAACTTGAAAGACAAAATAGAATAGAGTTACGTGAATTACAATTTAGGCCAAATATTGATGTACATGATCTTAATGTTAAACTTAAAAAAGCTCAAGAGTTTATTAACGATGGAGATAAGGTAAAAATAGTTATGAAGCTACGAGGTAGAGAAATACCAAACGGCAGAATGTTCATTGATCAAATTAATATGATGGTTAAAAAATTAGAGCAAACTAAATATGATTCACCACCAAAACAAGCTGGAAACAGAATTATAGCTGTTATTACTAAAGATAAAGATAGTGATACAAAAAAGAGTTGACAAATATTGTAAAGATGTTAATATAAGAGTATTATGAATATGAAAACAGGAAAACCTAGACAAAAAATTGATGTAAAATCTTTTGATATAGAATATAATTCTAATTCTAACAAAAGAGATTTCAAAGAGAGAAGACCACGTCCACCTAAGTTACCAGGTATGGCTGTTGCAGTTGTTGACAACAACGTTGAAAAAGCTATGCGTAAACTTAAAAAGATGTTATTAAAAGAAGGAGTCATGCAAGAACTTCGTGATAGAAGATACTACATGAAGCCATCTTTTGTAAAACGTGAAGATAAAAAACGTGCAATAAGAAGAGCTTTTAAATTAAGGAAAGAAGCCGAGGCGGCTGAATACGGCACTCCAAAGAAAAAAGTCAAAAGGAGATAATACTCCATGATACAAGACGACATTTCTAAATGGATAAAAAGATACGCCAACGAAAATAATCGTAAAACATTAGTAGTAGGAATATCAGGAGGCATTGATTCGTCAGTAGTCAGTACATTGTGTGCTATGACTAGAATGAAAACCATTGCAGTCTCTATGCCAATAAACCAAATTGAAGATCAACATGATTTAAGTATGGATCATGGATCTTGGTTAGAAGAAAAATTTAACAATGTAACACATGAAGTAATTGATCTAAATAGGACTTATGAAAGATTTTGGTTAGATACATTTAATGATTACGGCAGTGAACATGCATTTGCAAACACAAAAGCAAGACTTAGAATGCTTACACTACATCATATATCGGGTGCTAAAAAAGGACTTGTTGTAGGCACAGGTAATAAAGTAGAAGACTTTGGAGTAGGTTTTTATACAAAATATGGTGATGGCGGAGTTGATATATCTCCATTAGCAGACCTAATGAAATCAGAAGTTTGGCAACTAGGAAAAGATTTAGGTGTCCTACAAGAAATAATTGATGCACCTCCAACCGATGGGTTATGGGAAGATGGTAGAACAGATAAAGATCAGCTAGGCGGTTTATCTTATGAACAAATGGAAAGAGCAATGGAACTAGACGAAAAAGGTGCTATTGCAATTGGACCAGACATAGATTTACTAGATAAATATCATAGCATAAGAAAGCTGAATCTACATAAAATGGACCCAATTCCAATTTTTAAAAAAAAGTAGTTAGGCTTACTTTTTGAAGGTAAAATGTATGGCTAACTCTAATGACGAACAACAAAAATACTCAGTTGATAAGATAAATCAATTATCTAAAAAACTTGATAATGATTTAAATACTGATACGTTCTGTATACAACCTTTTATGCATTTAAGTACAACACCAAACGGACAAATACGTTTGTGCTGTAGGTCTCAAAAAATAGCAGATGCTTCAGATACTACATTTAAAGATATATGGTATAGTGACCGTATGAACAAAATTAGACAAGATATGATTAGTGGCAACAAAAATAATTTACCTGAATGTGTAAATTGTTGGTCAATGGAAAATAAAGGTATAATGAGTTTACGTCAAGGACAAAATATTACAAGAATAGATAGATACTCTAAAAATGTAAAAGATTGGATAGACTATTCAAATAATAAATCAGATACATTTCCTTTTACAATTCCAGTATTAGAATTAAAGCCATCAAATTTATGTAATTTTAAATGTAGAATGTGTTGGCCAAAAGATTCTACACCTTGGATGGCAGATTGGGATAGTGTAAAAGAGTTTTATCCGGAAGGAGATAGAGGCCCGGTTGAAAATGATATTAAACGTTTCAACATGCATAAAAGTCCGCTAATCAATTTATTTGAACAACAGAAAAACTTTATTGAAGAATTTAAAGAACTTGCCCCGTCATTAGATGAAGTAGAATTTGCAGGCGGTGAACCTTTATTAGATCCTTTAGTATTTAAAATTTTAAAGATACTAGGCGAACAAGAAAACATAAAGACTGAAAATATTATTTTAAAATATAGTACTAATCTTAGCAAGTTAAACTTTAGTAAAAAAATGGATATTATTGAACTTTGGAAAAAATTTAAAAGTATTAAACTTACAATTAGTATTGATGGTGATCCAAAAAGAAATGAATATATAAGACATGGTGCTGATAGTTGGTTATTAAAAGAAAATCTAGCAATAGTAAGAAAAGAACTTGGAAGTAAAGTAGAAATAAAAGCTACAACAACAGTTCAAGCATTAAATACTCCATATTTGGCAGAAACAGGAACATGGATAGTTAATGAGTTAAAATGTAATTGGCACACATCAAGATTACAATGGCCTAAACACTTGCATTCTAATGTATTACCTGTTAGTATATTAGATGAAAGTATAAAAAAAATAAAAAAAGTAAATGTAGACTTATTAAAAAGCACAATGCATAGTGAAGAAGATAGATATAGATTAGAAACACAGTTTAATAATGTTATTCATTGGTTAACAAGTTGCCTAAATGATAACAAGCATAAAAAGTACTATGATGATTTTGTTAAGTTTAATAAAGTTTTAGATAAAAATAGGAATATGGCAATCGAAGAATATTGTCCATTAGTTTTAAAATGACAGTTGAACACAAACATCTAATAGTTAGAGCTGAAGTAAAAAAACCACCTACTAATCAAAAATGGGCTCATACATGGTTAACAGATTTAGTAGCAAAAATTGGTATGCAAATATGTCAAGGACCAATTACAACATATCTAAACATGCCTGGTAATAGAGGCTTAACTGGTTTAGTGATTATTGAAACATCTCATATAGCATTACATTGTTGGGACGAAACAGATCCAGGATTATTACAACTTGACGTATATACTTGTGGTAGTTTACCAACAGATGTTATATTTGAAGAAATTAAACAATTTGATCCTGTAAAAGTTGAGTACAAGTATTTGAATAGAGAACGAGGCTTAACAGAAATCAATATTAAGGGTGATTAGCTCAGTTGGTAGAGCATCTCGTTTACACCGAGAGGGTCATAGGTTCGAGTCCTGTATTACCCACCATAAATAGTAGTATGCCAAAAGTAAAAGATAGAAAAAAAATTGAAGATAACTTATCTAAAGAATATAGTGCTGGATTCGTTACCAATGTGGAAAGTGAAACATTTGAACCAGGTCTCAACGAAGAAATAGTTACAAGACTTTCAAAAATGAAAAAAGAGCCGGAATGGTTGTTGGACTATAGGTTAAAAGCATATAAACGTTGGACAGAAATGAAAGAACCAGATTGGTCAACACTTGAAATTGATCCTATAGATTATCAGGGATTAAGTTATTATTCTAAACCAAAACCAAAACTAGAGTCAATGGATGAAGTTGATCCTGAAGTACTTGCTACATTTGAAAAGTTAGGTATTCCTACATCAGAACAAGCGGCATTGGCAGGAGTGGCAGTAGATGCTGTATTTGATTCTGTATCTGTAGCAACAACGTATCATAAAGAATTATTAGAAAAAGGAATTATATTTTGTTCATTTGGTGAAGCAGTAGAAAAATATCCTGACCTTGTTAAAAAATATTTAGGCACAGTTATTCCACGTTCAGATAATTATTTTGCTACACTTAATTCAGCAGTATTTTCAGATGGTACATTTTGTTACATTCCTAAGAACACAAGATGTCCAATGGAACTATCAACATACTTTAGAATAAATGCTTCAAACACAGGACAGTTCGAAAGAACACTGATTGTTGCTGATGAAGGTAGTTATGTAAGTTATTTAGAAGGCTGTACAGCACCAATGCGTGACGAAAATCAATTACATGCGGCCAACGTAGAATTAATTGCTATGAAAGATGCAGAAATAAAATATTCAACAATACAAAATTGGTATCCAGGAGATCCTGAAACAGGCAAAGGTGGTATTTATAATTTTGTAACTAAAAGAGGTTTGTGTAAAGGAGAAAACTCTCGTATAACTTGGACACAGTTTGAAACAGGAAGTAGATTGACATGGAAGTATCCTTCATGTATACTAAAAGGAGATAACTCTGTTGGAGAATTCTTTTCAGTTGCATTAACAAATGGATATCAAATGGCAGACACAGGCACTAAAATGATACACATAGGAAAAAATACCAAAAGCACAATAATCTCAAAGGGTATTTCAGCAGGTAAATCCACTAACACTTACAGAGGATTAGTTCAAATTGGTAAACGTGCCACAGGAGCCAAAAACTTTACTGCCTGTGATTCTTTAATGATGGGCAATGAATGTTCTGCTATAACTATTCCTTACATTGATAGTAAAACAAGAAAGAGTACTTGTAATCACGAAGCCACAACATCTAAGATAGATGAAGATCAATTATTCTACATGAGAGCAAGAGGTTTAAACGAAGAAGATGCAACCAACTTACTAGTATCAGGATTTTGTAAAGAAGTATTCCAAAAACTTCCTATGGAGTTTGCTGTCGAAGCCAACAAATTATTAGAAGTTAGCATGGAAGGTTCTGTGGGATAATGGAAATAAAAAATACTCACACAGAAACTATAAACTTAGAAAAGGACGCAGTTTTAAATTACACTTTGAAACCAAACTCATTCGCTAGATTATTTTTCCATGATCGTGCTGGTGTTGATGTAAAGATTAATATAGATTTAGAAGAGAACGCTTCTTGTGAAATGTATGGCTTGTTCCATAATGAAGGAAGAGATCCGAAGGTCGTTACAAAAGTAACACACAAAGGCAAGAAGTCTAAATGTGATCAAGATTTTAGATTCGTAAATAAGGACTGTGAAAGTTCTTTTGAAGGAAAGATTACCATTCCAAAAGGTGTAACAGGATGTGAAAGTCATATGTTGAATAAAAATTTATTATTAGATGATGATTCTTTTGCATTTTCAAAACCAGAACTAGATATCAAAAATGATGATACAATATGTTCACATGGTGCAACAACAGGTCCACTGGATCAAGAGCAGGTATTTTATCTTAGAAGTAGAGGTATACCTGAATCAAAAGCCATTGAGATTTTGATTGAAGCATTTTATCAAGATATCAAGAATAGAATGGGAGAACCTCTAATGGGGGTGTAGCTCAGTTGGTTAGAGCGTCCGCCTGTCACGCGGAAGGCCGAGGGTTCGAGTCCCTTCACTCCCGCCACAAAGATTAAAAGGTATGAAAAAAAATGTTGCAGTGGTTATCAAGAAACATACAAATTATAGATGTCAACTATCTAGGAAATTGGGGTAAGCAAAAAATGAATTTACCACAATGGAATTCAAGATGGAGAAAATGTTTTGCCTGGTATCCAGTAAAACTTGATGACGGAGATATGATTTTTTTTAAATATTATTGGGTAAATGAATCTTATATGCAAAATCCATATAATGGTGCAAAAGGATATATGATAAAAACAAGAATATCAGCAAATGATCGTGTATTAAATAAGTTAAAGAAATAATATGATAGATTTAGAAACATTAGATTTACGTACACTACAAAAAGAGGCCGCAAGGGCTTTAGCAACTCACATTGATAGCACAAATAATGGATTATCAGAAATTAATAAAAAATGTCACCATAATTCTACTGTATTCTATATAGAAGTAATAAAAAAATATGCAGAAACATATGGTGATTTACCTAGTAAAGTTGGACCTGGCCAAAAAATTGAACTTTTTTCAGAAAAAATAGAAAAAAAATAAATTAGACTCTTGACTTTTTAAAATTCATGCTTATATAATATATATACAGTAAACTGTATAAATATAAATGTAGATTGCTTTGATAGGATCTACATTAAAACAACTTGCTTAAAAGGAGGAGTTATTATGACAAGAAATCTATCTATTTTTAATCAGTTACGTCCTGTAACTATTGGGTTTGATGAAGTTTTCAATCATTTTGAATCAATGTTTGATGGAGACGTTTTCACAGCACCTATGACAAATTACCCACCTTACAATATTGTAAGGACAGGTGATAATACCTACGATATAGAAGTCGCACTTGCTGGATTTGGCAAAAAAGACATCAATGTAGAGTATGCTGAAAATACACTTACTATTAAATCTGTAAAATCTGATGAAGATAAAGAGTCTACTGACGGAGTTATCCATAAAGGAATCTCTAAAAGACAATTTACAAAAGCATTTACGATTGCAGATGATGTAGAAGTAAAAGGTGCTGAACTTAAAGATGGTTTGCTTCGTGTGTCACTGGAAAGAATTATTCCAGAAAGCAAAAAGCCAAAAACTATTGATATTAAGTAACTTTAAAAACATAATACTTTATGCGGAGCCCTGGCAAAACATAGCCGGGGTTTCGTTTGAATACGATAAATAACTATATATTAAGGAAACAATTTCATGGCACTTACAAAACTAAAAAAACATAGTATCTTCCTTAAATGGTGGTGGTTTTTTACACTTATAATAGCACTAACAGTTGTATTGGCTGGTTTTGGTGTACACGAAGACTTATGGAATAATGACAAAACTAAATTATCTTTCTTTATTCTTTTCATTTTTTATTCAATGACATTACATTGTGGTTACGAAAGTTGGAAGTTAAGTCAACTTGCAAATGGCGAGTTACACAAATTAGAAAATTTAGATACAAGACACGAACCAGGTTGGTTTGCATCAGATGTATTATTAACACTTGGTTTGATAGGAACAGTAGCAGGTTTTATTCTTATGTTGGCAGGCGCTTTCACAGGAATTAACATTGCAAACGTTTCATCAGTACAAACTGCATTGGCAAGTATGGCAGTTGGCATGTCCACTGCACTATATACAACACTGACTGGTTTAATTACAAGTACAATTCTTAAAGTTCAATACTTTAGATTAGATCAAGATCTTGAACGTTACAGAACATTACAAGCAGAAAGATTAGTTGAGCGAGTTGTAGAGCAGAAAGGTAACTAAAAATGGCAACCAATCGTCATCGTAGTTACGGTTCACAAGTAGCTTTTATTGATTTGTTATTTAACACACTTGTTGGATTCGTATTTTTATTTGTAATGGCATTTATTTTAATTAATCCTGTAGCAAAAAAATCAAACGTAGAAGTAGTTGCAGAATTTATTGTTAAGATACATTGGCCAGAAGATTCACCTTCTGATGTTGACTTATGGATGAGAGATCCACTAGGTAACTATGTAGGGTTCAAATCAAAAGATGTTGGTTTAATGAGTTTAAACAGAGATGATTTAGGTACATCAAATGATACAGTTTATGATCCTAAAGGTAAACCAATTGTAGTTTATCGTAATGAAGAAATGGTTACAATAAGAGGTATTATACCAGGAGAATATATTGTTAATGTACATTGGTATAACAAAAAAATTGCTGTAGAGCAAATAGGTGAAAAAAATTATGTGCCGTTACCAATTCAAGTACAAGTTGAAAAAATAAACCCATATAATGTTGTATATGCAAGAGAAGTATTTTTAGGAAGAAAAGGTGAAGAAACAACGGTTGTAAGATTTACAGTAAACGAAGATGGGTCTGTAGATAATTTCAACACTTTAACTTATGGAATAGTTGGAAGAGTAGAAGAAGAATCATCAACAAGTTCTGGAGTTTCATGGGCACCTGGAGGATTATAGAATGATACAAGGACATGTATTTTTAGTTTTACTTTTAATGATGATTGGTGCAACTGTACTTTGGATTTTTATTGCATCAACTGGTACAAAATGGTATTTAAAGGCTTTATTAACAACAATAATATTATTTTCAATTCTTAGTGCATGGATTGGATTAAAAACTATGTATGGATATCCATATCACCAATGGCCAGATAATGAAAAATATATTATGATTGGGTCTCATGTTGAAGAACCTGAAATAAAAAAGCCAGGTTCCGGAGCAATTTATCTTTGGTTAATTGACAATAATAAAGGTGTAGAAGGAAAATCATGGGTAGATATTGTAGCACATGCAATTAATGGTAGACAACCACGTGTTTATGTTATACAATACAATAGAGAAATGCATGAACAAGTTGCAAAAATGGAAGAGATGAGAAAAGGACAACCAATGCCAATCACTTTAATAAAAGAAGATGAGGGCAAAGAACAAATGGAAACACATACTGGAAATCAAAGAGAAGATAGACAAGAGTTTATTCCTTACATTTTGCCAGATGCTATAATATTAGAAAAAAATATACAATAAAAGGAAAAGTAATGACAGAACAAGGAAATGCAAACGTACAAGCTTCAACAAGTACACAAACTACAATTACTGAACCAAGTTTATACCATGTGTACTTACTAAACGACGATTATACTCCTATGGACTTTGTTACAGAAATCCTTAAAACAATCTTTAGAAAATCACCACAAGATGCAGAAGCTGTTATGTTAAAAATACATGAAGATGGTAAAGGCATAGCAGGTACATACTCACATGAAATTGCAGAGCAAAAAGCAATTGAAACTACAGCACAGGCAAGGTCACAAGGACATCCTTTAAACTGCACAATAGAAAAAGTTTAATCAATGTTTAAATTCTTTACAATCAGAAAGTGGTTATTGTGGGCATGGCTTGGCTCAGCAATCATTCTTTCTTCACTTTGGGTACAAGTTAAAATAGATGTAAAAATAAATGAATGGTTTGGTGTATTTTATGACATGATACAAAAAGCACTTGCTACTCCTAATGCAGTTACAATAGAAGAATATTTTGCAAGTCTATTATCATTTATTACACTAGCAGGAATTTATATTGCGTTGTACGTTGCAATTAGTTTTTTTACAGCACACTTTTTATTTAGATGGCGTACAGCAATGGTAGAGTGGTATCATAGTGTTTATGATAAAGCAAGAAATATAGAAGGTGCGTCACAAAGGGTACAAGAAGACACAATTAAGTTTACAAGAATTATGGAAGGCTTAGGCACAAGTTTTATTGAATCAGTAATGGTTCTAATTCAATTTGTTCCTATCTTATTAGGTTTATCAGTTGGTATACCAATTTTCTTTTTTGGTGATTGGCAATACGGTTTAATTACTGGTGCATTAGTTTGGACACTTGGTGGTACTGCATTCTTAATAGGACTAGGATGGATACTTAGACTAGTAGGCGTAGAATATGACTTACAAAAGAAAGAAGCGGCCTATAGAAAAATATTAGTTATCGCAGAAGATGATGGTAATGTAAGACCAAAAAGAATCGATGAACTATTTGCAGATGTTCGTAGTATTCATTTTTTAAGTTATATACGATATCTATACTTTAATGTAGGACGTATGGCATACTTACAAGCAAACGTATTGTCTGCTTATGTATTTTTAGCACCAGCCATTGTAGCAGGTGTAGTAACACTTGGAGTTATGCAACAAATTATAAGAGCATTTGGAAGAGTTGAAGGCTCAATGCAATATCTTTTAAAAGCATGGCCAACAATTATTGAATTGGCTAGTGTATATAAACGTCTAAGAGAATTTGAATCTCAATTAAAGTAGCACTTGACAAAAATATTAAATAAGCTATAATAAAGGTATATGATGACAATGATGATACAAACAGAGCCAACACCTAATCCAAACGCACTTAAATTTCTACCAGGTAGAGAAATAAGAGGGATTAAGTCTCCGTTATTTTATAAAAAAGATCCTAAAGATAATCCGGTAGAAGAATCACCATTAGCATATAATCTTTTTAAAATTGAAGGAGTTCAAGATGTATTTTTTGGATCTGATTTTATTACTATAGGAAAACTTGATACAGTTGAATGGGAAGATCTTAAATCATTAGTAATTTCTGAAATTCAGAACTACCATGATAAACCATTTATTATTGAAGAAACAAAACCTGCTTGTGAAACAATCAACAATGATGCAGGTACAGATAAAATTACAAAAAGAATTACACAATTACTTGATGAACGTGTTAGACCAGCAGTAGCAATGGATGGTGGCGATATTATTTTTCATAGTTTTGATAAAGGAACTGTGTATTTAGAAATGTATGGTGCTTGTTCAGGATGTCCAAGTTCGACAGCAACACTTAAGATGGGCATTGAAAATATGTTAAAACATTATATACCCGAAGTACATACAGTTGAAGCAGTATGACAGAAGCAATAAAAGAAAAAATTATAGAAAATCTTAGACAGTGTTATGATCCTGAAATATCTATTAATATATATGATCTTGGACTAATTTATAACATTGATATATCAGAACTACCTAAAGTAGCAGTTACACATACACTAACATCGGCTTTTTGTCCAGCGGCAGACCAAATTGTAGCAGACATCAAAAATGCGGCCGAAACTGTTGAGGGTGTTGATTCATGTTTTATTGAAACAACATTTGACCCTCCGTTTTCACAGGAAATGATGAGTGAAGAGGCAAAATTAGCTCTTGGCATTTTCTAATAAATAGTGTATAATAAGACATTGGCGTAAGCACCTTAGGGGTTTACAAGTCCGGTGTAATGACAGAGAGTATTACATAGGAGAAAGCAAATGGCAAACGAGTACAATAGAGAGAACATGATACAAGCAATTAAAGAACACGCAAAAGGACATATTGCCAAACATGCAATGAATGTTGAAGTGTATCTTAAAAATTCAGCAGGTATTGGAGAACATCCAGACATTCTTGAAGCAATTGAAAAAGAATTGGCGATAATTGCTCAATATCATGATCAACTTGAAGTTATTGAAAAATATTTTGAAAAATAATTTATGAACACAAAACAGATATTAGAATCTATAGGCGTAGATCAAAATTTATATACAGTACAAAATGGTGAATCAGTAGTATCCCCAATCGATGCTACTGAAATTGCCACAGTAAAACATACTACTAGGCAAGAGTATGAAGCAAAAGTACTTAATGTTAAACAAGCACAAATTGATTGGAGAACAGTTCCTGCACCGCAAAGAGGTGAATTAATTAGATTATTTGGAGAAGAACTTCGTAAGTATAAAAATGAGCTTGGAAGATTAGTTACTATTGAAAATGGTAAAATATTTCAAGAAGGTTTAGGTGAAGTTCAAGAAATGATTGATATCTGTGATTTTGCAGTTGGTTTATCAAGACAGTTATACGGACTAACAATGCCAAGTGAAAGACCTGGTCACCGTATGCAAGAAATGTGGAATCCGTTAGGAGTTGTTGGAGTAGTTTCAGCATTTAATTTTCCTGTAGCAGTATGGAGTTGGAACTTTGCTATTGCAACAGTTTGCGGTAATACAACAATTTGGAAACCATCGCCTAAAACACCTTTAGTATCTTTTGCTTGTGAGGCAATATTTAAAAAAGCAGTAGAACGTTCTGGTATAGCTCAAGCACAAAATATATTAGAACTTGTTATAGGTAAAAACGAACATGCAGAATGGTTAGCACAAGACAAACATATTAATCTTGTTTCATTAACAGGGTCAACAGAAATGGGTCAAGCACTAGGTAAACAAGTTACTGAAAGATTTGGCAGAGTATTAATGGAACTTGGTGGTAACAATGCAATGATAGTTACACCAAATGCAGATATGAAATTAGCAATTAGAGGCATACTGTTTAGTGCTGTAGGAACAGCAGGACAAAGATGCACAACATTGCGTAGAGTTATTGTGCATAGATCAATACATGAACAGCTAGTAAAAATTCTTAAAAAATATTATGCAAAAATTACAGTTGGCGATCCTTTAGACAGCAACACACTAGTGGGACCGTTAGTTAGTGAACAAGCATATGAAAATATGAAAGAAACAATAGCACAATGTGAGCAACAAGGTATTGGAACTGTTACTGGCGGAACAAAATTAGAACGTGATGGTGTATATGTAACACCAGCAATAGTTGAATTAACTAAAGCAGAAGAAATTACAAAAACAGAAACTTTTGCACCTTTGCTTTATATCATACCATATGATGAACTAGCAGAAGCAATAGCAATTAACAATAATGTACCACAAGGTTTAAGCAGTTGTATCTTTACAAAAGATTTACAAGAAGCGGAATTGTTTATTGGAGCAAATGGATCTGATTGTGGTATTGTAAATGTTAATATTGGTCCTAGTGGGGCTGAAATTGGCGGTGCCTTTGGTGGTGAAAAACACACTGGAGGTGGAAGAGAAAGTGGTTCTGATGCATGGAAACAATACATGCGTAGAAGTACGGTAACTGTAAACTACTCAACAGACTTGCCATTGGCACAAGGAGTTGAATTTAATGTCTAAGGAGATGAATATGAATCTAGTACCAATGGTTGTTGAACAATCGTCAAGAGGTGAAAGAAGTTACGATATTTTTTCACGTTTACTTAAAGAAAGAATTATTTTTATAACTGGCCCAATTGATGATGCAACATCAAGTTTAGTTTGTGCCCAATTATTATTTTTAGAATCAGATTCTAAAGATAAAGACATTTACATGTATATCAATTCGCCAGGCGGTTCGGTAACAGCAGGGTTGGCAATGTATGATACTATGCAATATGTAAAACCTGATATATCAACAGTAAGTATTGGTTTATCTGCAAGTGCAGGGTCATTGTTACTAATGGCAGGAGCACCTGGTAAAAGGATATCATTACCAAATTCAAAAATAATGATACATCAGCCATCAGCAGGATTTCAAGGACAAGCAACAGATATTGAAATACATGCAAAAGATATCTTAGATACAAAGAAAAGATTAAATAACCTGTATGTAAAACACTGTGGTAAAGATCTTAAAACAGTCGAAGATGCAATGGAACGTGATAATTACATGAATCCGGATCAAGCATTAGAGTTTGGCCTAATTGATAAAATTGTTGAAAGCAGGTAGTGTACACGTTAGTTGGATACGAAGACTACGATCGACATGAAAAGTTTTCACAAGATAAAACAATTCCAAGAACTTATATTCCTAATCACGCAGATAGTATTGTTGCAGTAACTGATGAACAATATGTTATTGTAAAATTAAGATATCCAGATATCCAAACACTAGGAATTTATTCATTTCCTCTTGATTATTTTAAATAAAACAAGTATAATAAACACATGGCATTAGATATATTTCATTTAAGTTACAAAGAACCCTATGCTGAACAAACATGGGAAAAACTTATTAGTAAGTTTCCCTATGCTCGTAGAGTACAAGGTGTAAAAGGAATATTTGAAGCACACAAAAAATGTGCAGAATTGGCATATACTAAAAGTTTTTATGTAGTCGATGCCGATGCTGAACTTAACGAAGACTTTGATTTTTCATTTAAACCTAGCTCATGGGATGAGCATTGTGTACATGTTTGGAGATGTAAAAATCCTATAAACGATCTAGTATACGGATATGGCGGAGTTAAATTATTTCCAACTCAGGCGTTGCGTGAAGCTAATGATTGGCGAATTGATTTTACAACATCAGTTGCAAACAAAGAAGGACAAAAAGGTGCCTTTAAAGCTATGCCATCGATAAGTAATATTACAGCATTTAATACTGATCCTTTTAACACATTTAAATCAGCATTTAGAGAATGTACTAAACTTGCAAGTAAAGTTATTGATAAACAAAAAGATGCTGAAACCGAACAACGTTTAAATATATGGTGTAGTGTTGGCGGCGATAGAGGATTTGGCGAATTTGCTATAGCAGGTGCAATTGCTGGTAGAGAATATGGTGAAGCAAACAAAAACAACATGGAGGCATTAAGCAAGATAAATGACTTTGGATGGCTCGAACAACAGTTCAACAAAATCCAAATCTCATCTAGAGACATACGAGTTATTAGATAGATTTGAATTATTGTATGACAATGTAGATGAATTAAAAGATCTAAGAAGAGCAGTCTTGGATCAAGATTTATCAAGTATATTTCGTTTGATTGGCACAAATACAAAAACACGACATTTGTTCAATGAACTTCGTAAAGCAGTTTTAGAAAAAAATATACATTCAATATTTAGAGTAATACAAGCAATTGATGGAAACGAAAACATTGATCTAATTCGCAACTCAGTTATTAACAAAGGTGATGATATTGAAGTATTAAGAAGAACATTATCATTATTTGTTAAAAGTGAAACACTAGATACATTAATAAAAACTTTAAGAAACTTTCCTAAAAGTGATATAAAAGATGCATTTGCTAGAGGGCAATTGCATAGTAAAAAATGGTTGGTATCTGAAGTTGAAAAAATTGGTATGCATTTAGGTACTGTATTTTTGTGTGCAGGTTGGTATGGTACATTAGCAACTATGCTATTTGAATCTAAAAAAGTACATTTAGATAAGATAAGAAGTTTTGATATAGATGAGTCTTGTTGGAGAATTGCAGAATCTATTAACAAACCATGGGTAATGGATGAATGGAAATTTAAAGCAACTACACAAGATATACATAAAATTAATTTTAATGAATACCAATATACAACATTAAGATCAAACGGTACAGCACGTGAACTTTTTGATAAACCAAATACAATTATTAATACAAGTTGTGAGCATATTGAGAATTGGAGTGAATGGTGGAATAATATTCCTAACGGAAAATTGTGTATTTTACAATCAAATGACTACAAAGAACTACCAGAACATATTAATTGTGTAGATAACGTTGATCATTTTAAATCAATTGCTCCTATGACAACACATCTTTATGGAGGTGAACTGGTTCTTGGTAAGTATACAAGATACATGATAATAGGAATCAAGTAAGATGTATGCATATAGTGATATTAGAACAGTTCATTTAGAAATTACAGCAAAATGCCAAGCGGCTTGTTTACAGTGTGATCGTAATATAAACGGCGGAGATTTAAATCCAAACATAAACTTAGATGAATTATCATTAGATGATTGTAAACAAATTTTCCAACCTGATTTAGTAAAACAATTAGACAGTTTGTTTATGTGTGGAAACTTGGGCGATCCTGTAGTAGCAAAAGATTCATTGGAAGTAATGGAATATTTGCGTAGTCAGAATTCAAATTTATGGTTAAGTATGAATACCAATGCTGGTGCTAAAAAACCAGAATGGTGGAGTGAACTTGCAAAAGTAATAGGTCGCAAAGGCCATGTAATCTTTAGCTTAGATGGATTAAAAGATACTAATCATCTGTATAGACAAAATGTTAATTGGGATATATGTATGGATTCAGCTGAAGCATTTATTGGAGCAGGCGGTAGAGCAAGATGGGATTATTTAATATTTGGTCATAATCAACATCAAGTAGAAGAAGCAAAAGCATTATCAGAGATTATGGGTTTTGAAAAGTTTATGAGTAAAAAAACAGGTAGATTTTTTAGTAATGTCCAAGCAAAAGGAAAACAAGAACACCAAGGCGTAAATCGTAAAGGAAAAGAAACACAAAAACTTACGAAGCCAGATGAAAAATATGTAAACAAAGCTCTTAAGAAAGAAGATATTTTAAAAGAAAAATATGGAACAATGAACAACTATTATGACAAAGCTAGTATTAATTGCAAAGTTTTAAAAGACATGAACGTTTATGTTAGTGCAACAGGACACTTAATGCCGTGTTGTTGGGTAGCAGGACAAATGTACAAGTGGTGGGAAAAGCCAGGTGAAAATCAAATTTGGAGATTCATTGATAACGTAGGTGGGCTAGATGAATTGTCAGTATTAAAACATGGATTTAAAAAAGTGTTAGAAGGTGAATTTTTTAATAACATAAAATCAAGTTGGAAAAAAACTTCTTGTAATGGTGGCGATGGAAAATTAAAAGTTTGTTCAGTAAAATGTGGTACAGAATTTGATCCATTTGGTGCTCAGTTTGAGGAGGTAAATATATAAAATGAGTGAAAAAAATTTACCATCAAAAACATTTTGTGCTTTACCTTGGATGCATTTATCAACAAGACCAGACGGTAATATGCGAGTATGCTGTACGGCTAACGCAAGTTCAGTAGGTGCAACTAACGATAAAAAACATGGTGGGCAAGTAGGTGTATTAAAAACTGAAAATGGTAAACCAGCTAATTTAAACAATTCAAATTTAATGGAAGCCTGGAACAACGACTATATGAAAAATGTTCGTAAGCAGATGCTTAATGGCGAAATGCCTGCATCATGTTTAAAGTGCTACAAAGAAGAAGCGGCAGGACATTTAAGTAAACGTCAATGGGAAACAGACAAATGGACAAGCATTTATTCTATTGATGAAATTATAGGTGAAACAGCAGAAGATGGTGGTATACCTCCTAAAATTAGATACTTGGATTTACGTATGGGATCTAAATGTAATCTAAAATGTATTATGTGTTCGCCACATGATTCATCATTATGGATTAAGGATTGGTTAGATGTTTATCCTACTATTGAAAATAAAGATTTAAAACAAACAATGGGTTGGGATAATAAAGGAAAAAATGACGGTGCAACATATAACTGGCATAAAGACAATCCAAAATTTTGGGATCAATTGTATGAACAAATACCTCACATGTATCAATTATATTTTGCAGGTGGTGAGTCAACTATTATTGAAGAACACTATACACTATTAGAAGAAGTTATTAAACGCGGATATGCTAAACAAATTGAAATAAGATATAATTCAAATGGATTAGAAATGCCACCAAGATTATTTGAAATATGGAGTCATTTTAAAAAAGTAATATTTCATTATTCAGTAGATTCAATTGGTGAAATGAACGATTATATTAGGTACCCAAGTAAATGGGATCATACAGTAAAACAGTTTCATTTGTTAGATAATACAGGTGATAACATTGAAGTTACTGTGGCGTGTGCTGTACAGGCGTTAAACATTTATTACGTTCCAGATTTTATTAAATGGAAATTAAAACAAAACTTTAAAAAAATTAACATATGGCCTTTTGGTGCTGGCATGATCAATTATCATTTTGTATACTGGCCTGGACAATTAAATGTAAAAGTATTTCCACAATGGTTTAAAGATAAAGTAAAACAAAAGTATGAGGAATTTTATCCTTGGCTAGAAGAAAATTGGCAGTTGTCGGGAGCACCGTCAAAAGAAAAATTTATTGATGCAAATTATGGTATTAAAAGATTGCAAGGTATGGTTAAGTTTATGATGAGTGAAGACTGGTCACAACGTATGCCTCAGTTTAGAGAATACATAATAAAATTTGATAAACAAAGAAATACAAACTTTGCAGAAGTTTTTCCTGAAATGGCTGATTTGTTAGATGAAACAAAAGACACTTTAGTTCAAACAGATGCAGGTGAAAGTATAGATAAAAAACTTGAAAAAGAACTTGCAGATGGCGGAACAATCTAAATTAGAAAAAAAATGGCAAGACATGAAAGATCATGTAACAAAGTCGCGACCAGAACTTAACGGTATGGCTGTTTGCCCATTTGCAAAGATGGGATTTAAACGAGACGAAATTGATGTAGTTTGGACAAAAACTGATTTATTTGAACAAGCTGATGCTAAAATGTTAAACTATCCAAAAGGAAAACAGTTAGTTATGCTAATTGCAGATCCAAAAGATTATTCATTAGAACAACTTGAAAAATGGGAAACGGATAATCAACAAAAAGCAGTTAAGCAAGATCTTTATATCTATACATCCTATACAGCAGAAGACAAGCAAAAGTCAGTAGGCACAGAAAAAGGTCCTGTTGCTGGAATTGGTTCTGGCAATAAAGGTTTAGCAATTATACAATTACAAGTATTAAGTGATTTAAATGAAAAATCAGAATGGGTACATCAAAATACAAAGTATTATGATAAATGGGATAAAAAATATTATGACGGTATAGTTAAAAGAAGATACCGAGATAGTAATTATGATAGTAAGGAGTTTGAAAAATAATGGTTAATAATTATGACGAGTTTTTTGCAGATAAACCTTTAGTACAAACATATTCAGAGTTTCAAAAGCTAGAAGAAGTAATAGTCGGAACACCGTATAATGCTGATACGTTTGATCATAGTGATAAGTTTAGTCAAGAAGCAAAAGACTTATTAAAAAAAGTATTAACTGAAACGGCAGAAGATTTAGAAGTACTTGTTGATATACTAAAAAAAGAAAGTGTTATCGTACAGCGACCAAAACCGTTGCACAATCCTTTGCAAAAATATAATGTAGGCGGGTTTGAAATAGAATATATAAATCAACCTTTACAGCCAAGAGATTTGATTGGGTGTTTTGGAAATAAAATTATCGAAGCATATACAAAAGATTATTCAAGATTTTTAGAAACATTATGTTCTAGAGATATATTAAAAGAATATAATACGTATGGGGCTGAATGGGTATCTATGCCACAGCCACAACTAAATCAAAAAACATATCACGAATATTGGCGTAATGGAGAAGTATTATTTCATTCTGCAAATTTAATTAAATGCGGTAAAGATATATTTCATTCACAGTCTAACCAAAAAGATCCTGTAAAAGGAAAAGGTACAGAACAGGGTTTAAATTGGTATAAACAACAGCTATCTGAATTTACATTTAATGAAGTACCAGTCGGTGGACATGTAGATGGTAAGATTGCATTAATCAAACCTGGATTACTATTAACATGGAAAAAAGATTGGATACCAGAAAAATTAAAATCTTGGGATTGCATTATTGCACAGTCTGGAACAAAATTTCCAGAAGATTTTAAAACAACACGTAAACAAAGATTTTACAAAGACTATATTGAACGTTGGTTATCTCATTGGATTGGATACGTAGATGAAACAGTATTTGATGTAAATGTTTTAAGCATATCAGAAGATAAAGTTATTTGCACAGGAACAGATAAAGAAGTATTTGCACAGTTAGAAAAAAATGGAGTTACTCCTATATATTGGAAATTCAGACATCAATATTTTTGGGATGGCGGAGTACATTGTTTAACATCTGACGTTAGACGTAAAGGTAACCAGGAAAATTATTTTTAATGATTAATAAAGATTACTTTGATAGAGATTGGGATTGGCACAAGACAATTAACAAAAAATGTCTTGCACCATGGCATAGTCTTACTATTGACTGGACAGGAAATGTTTATGCAGATGCAGTAGCAACAGAGCCATATGGTAATCTTTATGAAAATACTTTATCAGAAATGTGGTATTTAGATAAAGCAGTTAAATTAAGAGATAGCTGGAGTAACAGTAAGTTTGATAATCCAGTTTGTATAAAGTGTTTGAAAAAAGAACAAACAAGTGGAAGCTCAAGAAGACAATATTTTTATAGTAATTTTGAGCCTGAACAAATACAAAAGGCAACATACAAAACTAACTCAGATCCGGATATTTGGTATTTGGAAATTAATCCATCAAACAAATGTAATTTAAAATGTAGAATGTGTTCAGGTTTAATATCTAGTACTTGGATAAAAGATGAAATACAGTTAAAAGAAAAGTTTCCATCATGGATGCCAGATAGAGAAATAGGCAAATATGAAAAATTAGAATTTGATATTATCAAAAATTTATTAGATAAAAAAGAACATTTTAAAAATTTACAATTCTTAAAATTAACTGGCGGAGAGCCATTAATGGAAGAACAAAATTATCAAATAATGGAACAATTTATCAAATGGGGAATTGCTAAAGATGTTATACTTGATATAAACACTAATGGTACAATCTTTAATGATAGATTATATAAAATTGCAAAAAACTTTAAGATGGTAAAACTACATATTAGTATAGAAGGAACAGGAGAATTATACCAATATATAAGAGGTGGAGATAATTTTACAATTAACCAGTTAGAAGATAATATTAAAAATTTCAATATGTTAGCAAATACAATGATAATCTACACAGTAACAGTTCAAGCATATAACATATTTGATATTGCAAATATTTGGAAATGGTATTTAAAAATACGTAAGCCAACAAATGAAATATATTTTAAAAATGTTGTTGTTAATCCAAGATATCTTAGTTTTCATGTACTACCTAATAAAATTAAACAACAAGCAGTAAAGTTATTAGTTAATGAGCAACTTCCACTAGATGATTGGTGGCAATATGATGATAATGAAAAACCACAAGGAAGTATTGGCTTTAAAAATATTATTAGTGGATTAAAAAATGATAATTACTATAGTACTGAAGAAAAGAAAAAGTATTTAAAGGAGTTTGTTCAATTTACATTAGATTTAGATAATATTAGAAAAACTGATATTAAACAAATAGTACCGCAATTGAAAGAATTATTTAAGAGAAATTATGAAACAGTCTGATACATTTTGTATATTACCGTGGATGCATGTTGCTACGAACTCAAGTGGCAACTATAGAGTGTGTTGCAATTCAACACCGGGACAAAACTTTATTACTGATGAATCAGGAACACCTTATAAAATTTATAAAAATTCTCCAAAGGATATTTGGAATACAGAAGTATATAAAAAATTAAGATTAGATTTATTAAATGGCAAAAAACCAAAAATGTGTGTAAGATGTTGGAGAGAAGAAGCAACAGGAATTAAGTCAGCACGTCAAGGGTATAATGAATCGTATAAAGATCATATTAATGATGCATTAAAAAATACTAAAGAAGATGGTTCAGCACCAGTAAAAGGAGTATATGTTGATCTACGTTTAGGTAATTTATGTAATTTAAAATGTAGGATGTGCAATCCTTGGGCTTCAAACCAATGGGTTGAAGAATGGAATACAAAAACATCATATGACGGAACTGATATTCCTCAAGAAGAACGTGATAGATTAGCACATATGAATTGGCCAACAAATGAAAAAACTTGGGAAAATTTAATGCCTATTATTGATACTGTAGAAGAAATATATCTTACAGGTGGTGAACCTACACTTGCACTTGAGCAGTATAAGTTATTTGATCGCTGTATTGAGCTAAACAAAGCTAAAGATATTATTCTAAAGTACAATACAAATTTAACTAATATTCCACCAAAAATGATTGAATACTGGAAACATTTTAAAAAAATAAAAATAAATGCATCAATTGACGGGTATGATCAATTAAACAGATACATTAGATATCCAACTAACTGGAAATCTGTACATAAAAATTTATCAGCATTCGCTGAAATGGAAAAACAAGGTAAAATGAGAGTACAAGTCCATTCTACAGTACAAATATATAATGTACTAGATTTAAATGAATTATTTGAATACACAATGCAGTTTGGTTATTTTCCATATTTAAACATACTTGATCATCCTGATTATCTAAATGTTAGAGTACTGCCACAAAACTTAAAAGAAGAAGCGGCAAAACGATTACAACCTTGGATTAAACAAGACAAAGTTGAAGGACTTATAAATTATATGATGGCAGAAGATTGGACTAATCATAATAAAAAATTTGTAGAATATACAGTAGAAGTAGATAAGTCAAGAAATCAATCGTTAGAAAAAGTTGCACCAGTATTAAAAGAAGTTCTTGACAATATATAGTATCGTGCTATTATAGTACACATATAATAACTTAACAAAAAGAGAGGTTACTATGATGAAACACTTTTTAAAACATTTTGGCCAAGCACTACTGTTTATAATTGCAGTATTTGGATTTGCATGGGCAGGTATTGAAATTGGCAAATTTGCAGGTTCGCAAATGCAGAATGATGCATGGGGACATATTGTTGCTATTGGATTTATATTTCTAATAGGTACAATATATTATGCATATAGCCAAGCAAAGATTGATCTAAAATATCAATCTAAGTAAATGGATGTGTTCCCTTCGTCTATCGGTTAGGACACCTGGTTTTCATCCAGGAAAGAGGAGTTCGACTCTCCTAGGGAATGCCAAAAGAAATAATGTTTGACTATATTGATAAAAAAATAAAAGATGCACAACAACTTGATCTATTACACGATCATGTTGATGCTTATGATCTTAATAATCTTTTTACGTTAGATCATTATAATAAAATATCAAACGATATTGAAACATTTAAAACAAAATTTGCTAGTAGTGAATATCCTAAAGAAGGACAAGATCCATCTATAGTTACTTTTGAAAACATTAGAAAACAAGATTTGTTTTATGAAGAGCTTTGGCAACATGTTAATAATGATAGTTTTAAAAAATCTTTATTAGATAAATTTAACTATGATCATAAAGTATTAAAAAATACAAAAATTAATATTACATTTCATACAGAATATCCACATCAAGTAGATAATGCACACTCAGATCAAAAAGATAGTTTGTCAACAATAACACTTCAACTTTATCTACCAACAGATAATTCTCTATCTGAATATGGAACATCTTTTACTAAAAATAATAAGCAAGTATACAAAACAAACTTTATTCCAAATAATGGATACATAATGATATCTAATAATAATTCTTGGCATAAGCCAACATTAGGAGTTGAAAGAAATTCATTGCTTATACGATTAACAATTAATTTAGAATACGAAAAAACAAAAACAATTTATAACTACGATTCAACTAACAACGTATGCTTTGCTGTATGGAACAAAGATATGTTAATGAAAAAACAAACAGATTGGGCAATGATAATGACATTGCAAAATTTATTACAACATGATTTTAAAAATATTGCTGTCACAACACACCCATTTAAAAACAATCTAAAATTTTTAAATAATCTAAAACAAAAAGGATTTAAGAAGTGCCTAGTATTTTTTGGAGGATTTGTATGGCATAATCAAAACATATCAAACTATATTAAAGATTTACAAACAAATAGTATTATTAGTGGGTGGTCAAATAATGGAAAAGAACTAGCAAGGCAATGCTTTATGATTAATCTTGATAAAATAGATCAAATGCAAGAATCTTTTGCAAAAGATAAGTTCTTTTCCGAATGCATTAACAGTTATACAGATATTGGTGATCAAGTAAGAAATAATAGATCGTACTATCACCCAGAAATTCCAGAAAAAGATATAGTAACTGGATGGATAACAAATAGCTATGAAATACAAAATAACGAATTATATGAAAAAGTTAAGTATTTTGAACCATATAAGGATAATCATAGTACGTTAAAAAAACTAGTTAATAGTATATTAACCTAGTACTTTATATTATTAACTACTCATTTAAATAATAGTAGCAGAAAAAGGCAGATTTAGTTCTTAACGCCCTCCTAAACCATTGATTTTACTACATTTTTTTATCTATTTTTCTGGTTGACAGATCAGTATTCTATGTTATATTTAATATAATAACAGAAACAAGGAGTACGCAAATGTCGTCAAAAGTAATATTTAAAAATGTGTCAGCACAAAAAAGCACAAAGCTATACAAAGCAGTTAAGCTAGTTAATATACTAGACCCAGAATCATTTAGTGATCTTTATACAGTAGAAGATCTTAAACCAATACTTGCTAATTTGGGATCAAAAAGAGTTACATGGGAGATTATTAATGAGTAAGGTTGAATCTAGATTTGATACAAAGATAGCACTAGCAGTTTCTAACTCGATCTATCGTAAAAAAGGTTATGTTAAGACTATTGAGTCTGGATATAATGAACGTAAATCTAATAAATCTCTTGTTCTTGAAGAACTTGCAAAACCTTCTCCAAAATACACTAAAAAAGATTTAACAGTTGCTAATGATATAATTGAACACTACCAAGGGTTACTTCTTTTTAGATTAGGTGATCAGCAAAATAATTTCCAAGAAGCAGTTCTTTCATGTGTTGCACATGATACTATTAAAGCAAGAGATATAGGAATACTAGCTTCATTACCACATACTTATACAACAACTCTTGACAAAGAAGCTAGAAAGTTAAAAGAAGAACAATTAGCTTCTAAAAGTTCTTTTGTAGGCGATGTTAAAAAACGTAATATATTTGATGTTGTAGTTGAAATGGTAAAACCGTTACCTCATAAAGGATTATACATTGTAAGTTTTATGAAAGGTAGTAACATTCTAAAACATTTTACACCGTCAAATCCAGAGGATGATGGAATTGTTGTTGGTGCTAATTTACAAATTAGTGCGTATGTTAAAGATCATCAAATTAACAAATACAATGGTGGTAAAGAAACTATTGTTAACAGAATTAAAGTTTTAAGAATAGGAGACAAATAATGGCTTTTGAAAAAATGGCAATGGATCACGTAAAGTATGAAGTTGCAGTCGAACATCAAGAAAAAATTGACCCTTGGTTTTCAAACGGTACTATGTGGTGTGACTATGTTAATCAAATTACAGCACAAACAATTGTAGAATCATTACAAACATTCACAGGTTATAAAGTTGTTAAGTCTTGCTTAAAAGCAACTGAAACTGAACCATGGGATCAATGGGCATTTGATATTACAGGAGATAAACTATAATGGGAGAATGGTTATTAACAATTTGGTTTACAATTATTCCAACTGATTCGATGGAGCCAAAAGAGTTTTCTTTTACTACGTCATATGATACAATGGAAGAATGTGTAATAGAAGAAAACAAATTTAATTCTATAAACGTAACTTTACCTGGAGTACAATTTCACACTGATGCAATGTGTGAACCAAATCCAGAATATTGCACAGATGATGGGTGTCCAAATTTTATGACACCACTGAGAGATGATGAGAAAATTTAAATTAAGATATTACGCACCAGAAGAAATTAATTTTAAAAACAATCATATGGTTGGTGTTGAGTGGCCAGTTATTGGATCGACAGGAAAAAAATACGGTGTTGAAATGACTGAGCAAGGGTTTGTGTGTTCGTGCATAGGATTTGCACACCACGGTAAATGTAAACACAGCAGAGAGGTAGCAGAAAAAATATGTACAGCATAATACAAGAATTAGAATCTAATAATTCAAGATTGTTTAAAGAAGATGTAATTAAACGAGAAGCAAAAGCAAACAACATTGAGTTTTTTCAAGGCTGTCAACTTGCACTTGATCCATTAGTTTCATTTGGTGTTAAACAAGTTCCTGAAAAAACAAATTCCAATGGTAATGGATTTAGTTGGAATCAATTTTGTGATCTTGCTGATCAATTAATGAAACGTGAACTTACAGGTCATGCGGCCAGAGATGCTGTTGCTGAAGCAATGGATCAATCAACTGAATCTAATTGGAACAGTTGGTATAGACGTATTCTTATTAAAGACCTACGTTGTGGTGTAAGTGAAAAGACAATCAACAATGTGGTTAAAAAAGTAAACAAAGATTACACTATACCTGTTTTTAAATGTATGCTGGCACATGATAGTGCCAATCATGAAAAGAAACTAGTAGGTGAAAAACTATTAGATTACAAATTAGATGGTGTGAGAGTACTTGCTATATATGATGTTGAATCAAAGTCAGTTACTATGTATTCACGTAATGGTAAGCAGTTTATTAATTTTAGTCATATTGAAACAGAAATAGTAGATGCATTTTCAGATAAATTTACAGAGTCAATGGTATTAGATGGCGAAATGGTATCAAGTTCTTTTCAAGCATTGATGAAACAAGTGCATAGAAAAGACAATGTAGAAGCAACAGACGCCAAGTTTGCCGTATTTGATGTGCTAACATTAAAAGAATTCAAAGCAGGAACGTCAGAACTAGGATGTTGGGATAGACACAAACAACTTGAAGCATTATTTTTAGATCTAAATCCACTGTACAGTAACATTTTTCCAGTAGAAAAAGTAGAATGTAATTTTGATACTGAACAAGGACAAAAGATTTTTAAAGATTACAACACAATGGCTATTGAAAAAGGTTTTGAAGGTATAATGATCAAAGATAGAAATGCACCATATGAGTGTAAGCGAAGTCATTATATGTTAAAAGCAAAACCTTTTATTGAAGTTTCATTAGAAGTAGTAGCAACAGAAGAAGGCACAGGTAGAAACGAAGGTAAACTAGGTGCTCTTATTTGTGAAGGTACTGATGATGATAAGTTTATCAAAGTTAACGTTGGTAGTGGACTAACTGATGATAACAGAGACGAGTTTTGGGCTGGTAAAGAAAAACTAGTTGGTCAGATAGTAGAAGTTAGAGCTGATGCTATTACTAAAAACCAAGACGCAGAAAATGAATGGAGTTTAAGATTTCCTAGATTTTTAAGATTTAGAGGTTTTGAACAGGGAGAAAAAATATAATGAAACAATGGATGATATCTGCGGCGACTATACTTTTTGATGATTCAAAAAATGATCTTCGTGCTTTACCAAAGACAGTAAGGCTTCAGTTATTAAGTGTGTTGAGTTTTGTTTGGTCAACAGCATTTACTTTATTCTTTTGGGGTCAATTATATGCTGATGTATGGACAGGATTAGTAGTAGGACACATAGCAATTTTATTTGCAATGTATTTTACATTCAAACAATTTCATAATGTTAAAAAAAACAAATACAATTGGGGATATCACAGTTATGGTCGAGGACGTGAGTATGTGATATATAGGGATAAATTTGGCAATCCTTTTAGAGTTGATTTGCCAAAAGATGATCCAGGAGGAGAACACGAATGAAAACTAATATAGCAGATCATTCAGAAGTAATGTCTTTGTTAGGAAAGAAACTTGGATTTATGGAAAACATAAATCACTTGCAACAAGAAATTAAAAAAATTGATAAAGAACTACATATTATTGAAAAAGGAAAAATTTTTCATAAAATAAAAGGAGAAGAACATGAATAAAATAATTGATCCTAAAAATCCAAATACAGTAGGAACAAGTGCTTGGAATTTAGGCAACCATGTTTTGATTGCAGGATTTATTGCAATTATTTCTTGGATAGTGTGGGTAAGTTATGCTTAATAAAATTAAATGGGCAATACTGGATAATTTACCTATGATTTGGATAATCCTAATGTTTGTATTTGGGATAGTATTGTCATTAAATCATGCAGGAGGAATATAATGAACGTTGGATACATTAACGATAAGTTAAGTCTACTAAAAGAAGAAAAGAAAGAACTTGAATCACAATTGCAATATGCATTTAGTGATACTACAATAGAAAAGTTAGAAGAACAGATACGTGAACTTGATCATTCAATTCAAGTTGTATCAGGATGGAAACCAAATGAATGATGTAATTGATATAAAAAAGTTTAGAAGAAAGAAAAAAATGAGAGATGTTGGTTCAGCAGAAGTAATTACACGAGATGGTGTTGCGGCATTGTTGCATTCATTACATGCACATAATTTTCCAATTGATGATGCAGAGTTTCAAACTGATCTTGCATTGGCTTTTAAATTTATACATGCGGCTGTTTCTAAACATTATGGACTTGAAAATCCTTTTTACAAAGCAATTGACAAATTTAAAAAAGAGGTTAAATGGTAAAAACATATATACACGTTAATCAACATAAAATTAGGAGCAACAAAAAGAATGGAACTGATGAACCGGTTATCACTGTTAAACGTGGAAATAGGAATGACTATTGTCATGCAGTTAAAATATTGGGCGATAGTGTTGTGCGTTATGGCGGCAATGATAAGCCTATCCTTAGTTGCGGTGCTAGAGTTGTTATAGAAACTGAAGCAAAAGTTGAGATTGTAGAATGATAGGCCTATTTTTTTTAGGTATGATAGTAACAGTAGTTATATTAGGCATATTAGTATATGTAAGAAAGTATGATTAGCAAAGAAGAGTATAATCATCTAAAAGAGTATTACGATCATCAACGATTACGAGTGTACAATAAAGAAAAAATGTACGAAGAAATAAAAGAATTTTTAGAACGTGTAGAAAAAATGACTAAAGAAGAAGGAGAAGAAAATCCTTTAGAAAATAAGTTAGATGACATGTTTGAAAAAGCCTGGGTAGAAATGGAAGAAAAAGATTGGATTTTTCCTATTCCTGTAAATTGGAAACCAAAAGATAAAAATTGGCAATTATGGAATGAATAATGTTGATTTTTTATCTTAAAGATAGTAGTATTAAAACATGATGCAGAAAATTGTTTGCTTAGGCACTAGTCATACATTTGGCGGAGGAAACGGAATTCCTTATCCTTTTAAAAGTGGATGGCCTGGACATTTAAGTACATATTTAGAACAAAATGGAATAGAGAATTATATATACAATGGCGGCGAAAGTTCTTTTTCGTCTTTCTTTTATCCAACAAAAATATTAAATTTTTATAACGAGTATAAACCAGATATGTTTGTTATAGAAGTACCCGACACTGATAAAGTAGATGTAGAAATTTCTAGTCATATCACTGGAACATATATTAATAAAGAAAAAGATTATCATCCCATCTATTCAAGACAACGAGTGCTAACTAAAGATTGGTCTAAAGGACAACAGTATGGATGGCCAAATAGAAAAAGTCTTTCAAAACAAGAATGTGTTGATTTTTATCATGGTGCTGATACAAAAGCATCTGTACGTGATTTTTTTAAAGGTAAAACAACTTGGACAGTAGAAGGTTTTTATAGAAGTGCAAGTTTAAGTGAGCATGAAAGAGACAATGTAAAAAGAAAATTTGATGAGCTATATAAAGCATTAGGTAATAATGATGAACAATTTAAAAATATGTTAATTTATTGTTATTTTTATTCTGTGTTTATGGATATGAGCGATACAGACATTTCTAATTATCTTTCAAATATGATGAATATTATTAATACCTTAAAATCATTAGATGTTAAATTTTTATTGTTTACACACTGCGATAAACAATATGATGAAAATCATGTATTTACAGATACATATAAAAATGTTTTAGATAAGCCGGAGTATTGGTTAAATGAAAAAATGGATTGGTCTTTTATTAATTGGGCTAAACAAAAAGCAGGTAGTAAAACAGCATTTAATGAAATGCATTCAGATAAAATTCATTTCAAACCAGATGTGTATTCAACGTTCACAAAAGAATTATTAGGACCACAGGTCAAAAAAAAACTAAAAGGATAATATCATGCGTATTAACACACAACCTAAACTTAATTTTGATGATGTATTATTAGAACCAAAGCGTTCTACATTATCAAGTCGTAAAGATGTTGACATGACAAGAAAGTTTACATTTAGAAACTCTGGTAAAGTTGTAAACTTTTTACCTATCTTTGCTTCAAACATGGATGGCGTAGGAACATTTAGTATGGCTAAAGTATTACAAGAGCATAAAATGATGACTGTAATTACAAAATCAACTACTGTTGAACAGTGGCGACAAGCAGTAGGTAATGGTGTAAGATTACAAAGTGTTTCTGTATGTACAGGCACAAATAAAATGTGGGATCCAGAAGCAGAAGATTATCGTAATATGCAACAAGTGTTAAAGTCATTTCCAGACATTAAATTTATTACAGTTGATGTTGCAAATGCATATCATGAAAATTTTGTAGATTTTATTAAACGTGTAAGAGATGAATTTCCAGATAAAGTAATTATTGCTGGTAATGTTGTTACACCTGAAATGACAGAAGAACTTATTATAAATGGTGCTGATGTTGTTAAAATTGGTATTGGTCCTGGATCAGTATGTACAACAAGAACAATGACTGGTGTAGGTGTTCCGCAATTTTCAGCAATATTAGATTGTGCAGATGCGGCCAATGGAGTAGATGGACACATACTTGCTGATGGCGGATGTGTACACCCTGGTGATATTGCTAAGGCGTTTGGTGCCGGAGCTCATATGGTAATGATTGGTGGCATGTTAGCAGGTCATGATGAATCAGAACAGAAAGTTGTTGATGGGCATGTTGAATTTTATGGAATGAGTTCAGACCGTGCAAGACAAGTACACGGTAAAAGAAAAGATGGATATAGAGGTAACGAAGGTAGACTTATCAAACTACCATATCGTGGTCCAGTTCAACACACAGTAGAAGATATTCTCGGCGGGGTAAGAAGTGCTTGTACATATATTGGTGCTAGAAGATTAAAAGATATGCCAAAATGTGCAAGTTTTGTAACCACGTATAACAACATAAACAAAGTTTATGAAAGTTATACAGTAAAATAGGAGGTACTATATGAAAATTATTGCAGGGCAGTCAAATTTAAATTTGGCAGAGTCTATTGCAGAGCATTGTTTTACTAAAGTTGTTCCAGCAAAGATAGGAAGATTTGCAGATGGTGAATGCTCAGTTGAGTTATTAGAGAATGTTCGTGGAGAAGATTGTTTTATAATTCAATCAACCAGTTCGCCAGTAAATGACAGTTTAATGGAATTATTAATTATAATTGATACATTAAAAAGATCATCAGCAAAAAGAATTACAGCAGTTATGCCATATTTTGGATATGCAAGACAAGATAGAAAAAGTGCATCACGTACACCAATTAGTGCCAAGTTAGTTGCTAACTTAATTACTAAAGCAGGTGCTGATAGAATATTAACAATGGATCTACATGCAGGTCAAATACAAGGATTTTTTGATATACCTGTTGATGACTTAACATCGAGAATTTTATTTACTAAAGACATAAAGAAAAAACTAAGATCAGAATCATCTAAAACAGTTTTTGTTTCACCTGATGCTGGTGGAGTTGTAAGAGCAAGAAAATTTGCTGACTCATTTAATGGAATGATTGCTATTGTTGATAAAAGAAGATCAAGACCTGGAGTTAGCGAAGCCATGCACGTTATTGGTAATGTTAAAGACAAACATGCAATACTAGTTGATGATATGGTTGATTCAGGTGGAACACTTTGTAATGCGGCAGATATACTTTTATCTAAAGGTGCGTTAAGTGTTCGTGCATATATTACACATGGAGTCTTAACAGGAAAGTCTTGTAGAAAAATACAAGATAGTAAATTAGAAGAAGTTGTTATTACAGATTCTATTGAATATCACTGTGAAGAAGATATTTCTAAAATAAGACAAGTGTCAGTAGATAAACTTATTGGAGAAGCAATAAGACGTGTAAGTAACGAAGAGTCAGTAAGCACTTTATTTTCTTAATTTTTTTTGCTAAATACTTTTGCAATCATTGTACAAGTATTATGGCAGAACAAAATTTAGATATAATAGATATTACACTGTTAATTCGTCAAAGACGTTGTCGAGAATGTGTCGAGGATGAACTTGCAAAGCAAGGAATAGACAAGATGTACTATTGTGATGTTGATGTTGTTTATGAACATAGTCAACACAAAATGATGCCATTTATTGTAAGTCGTAAAACAGGAAGATTAATTGACGTGTTGTACGATGAAGAAACATATACAGTTCAAGCTCACATCATTCCGCAGTAGCTCAGTTGGTAGAGCAGTTGACTGTTAATCAATTGGTCGCAGGTTCGAGTCCTGCCTGCGGAGCCACAAATTATGATATATAGACGTAAAAATACTAAAAAACGCAATGCTGAAGCGAAACCTAATAATGTAAAACATTATGACCAACAACCACCACGAAACAAAACAAAGAATCCTAAGCGTCAAAGATTAATACAAGTAGAAGCTGAAATACAAGAATTGGTACACATTTTTAGTTATGAGAATCAAGAAAAAATGGACAAATTAATGTTAGAACGTTGGCAACTTAGATATCATCTTAACTTGTAACATCATTAAAATTAACTATATAGATAAATAAATTAAAGTACATATATAATCTATGACTTGGGCTTATGCCCGGACAGTCCATTAGTGGAAAAGAAGGGCTGACATGGAGATGAGATGGCAGTAACATATAACTTAAAAGGAACTAGTAATTCCGATTTTCAAGTTGGCAAATCAGCTAACGGCACATTAAAAGTAGGGGCCATAAATGCCACCAGTGCTAGTGGGTCAGTTGCTTCAATTACTGGACATTTAGTTCCATCAGCAAACGTTACATACGATTTAGGTACATCAACTCTAATGTGGCGTGATGTATATGTAGGTCCAGGATCATTATATATAAATGGTAAAAAAGTTCTTGAAGATGATTCAGGATCAATTACACTATCAACATCAGTTGATCAAAGTTTACACATAAAAACACACGGTACAGGTCAAACTACAATGCAAAGTGCGGCAGGTTTGAATTTTACTACATCAAGCACAGGTGATATTACATTTACTACATCAGCAGGACAAGTTAACTTTGATGGTGATGTTATAGTAAATGCAACTAAATCTATTAGTTCTTCAAATGCAAATCCAATTACGTTCGCTGATCCAATATCAGTAACTGGCACGTCATCAATGACAAACCTAACAGTAACAGGTGATTTAACAGTACAAGGTTCAACAACAACAATTGATTCATCTACAATAGCAGTAACAAATTCATTTACATTTGAAGGTGCTACAGCAGACGATCATGAAACTACATTGATAGTTGCGGATCCAACAGCAGACAGAACAGTTACAATTCCAAATGCTACAGGCACAATTGTATTACAAGATACCACAGACACATTATCAAACAAAACATTAGCAAGTCCGACTTTTTCAGGAACAGCATCAGGATCACTTGCAATTGCAAACACAACAACTGATGACAGTTTGTTAATTACAACAACAGAAGATTCAAGCACAGCAGGACCAGTTATTGCATTAAAACGAAATAGTGCCAGTCCGGCAGATGCTGATTACATTGGACAAGTTAAATTCAAAGGTGAAAATGATGCAGATCAAGAGATTACCTATGCTAAAATAACTGGTAAAATATTAGATGCTTCAGATGGTTCAGAAGATGGTATGTTGGAGTATGCTTTTATCAAAGGTGGATCACAAAATATATCAGGTAGATTTAGAAGTGACCAATTCCAATTATTAAACGGTACAGATTTTTATATTGGTACTGGTGGAGATATTATTTTAGAAGGTGCAACAGCAGATGCATATGAAACAACTATAACAGCAACAGATCCAACAGCAGACAGAACAATCACGTTACCAGATGCAACTGGTACAGTTGCATTAACAAGTGATGTACCTGCGGCATATACAAATGCTAGTGTTGATGCACATTTAAATCAATCAAATCCAACTTCGGGATATGTATTAAGTTGGAATGGTTCTGATTATGCTTGGATTGATAACTCAGGTTACACAAACACAGATTTTGATAATAGATTGGCAACCAAAACAACAGACAATCTAACAGAAGGCTCGAGTAATTTATACTATACAGATGCACGTTCGAGAGCAGGTATAAGTTTAGGTTCAGGAACACCAGCATACAATAATAGCACTGGTGTATTAACAGTACCGAGCACAACAGATCATATTACAGAAGGAAGTAATTTATATCACACAACTGCTAGAGTACAAGCAGTTTCTATAAATGAAGTTGTTGAAGATACAACACCACAACTTGGTGGAGATTTAGATGTTAACGGAAATAAAATTGTATCAACATCAAACGGTGACGTTGAAATAGAACCAAACGGAACAGGTAATGCAAAGATTACCAGCACTGGTGCATTAATACTACCAGTTGGAACAACAGCACAAAGACCTGCTACTCCAGTGGTTGGCATGTTTAGATTTAATTCAACTACAGATAGATTTGAAGGTTACAATGGTGCAAGTTGGGTAATACTTGGATCAGTACTTCCAACTAATGAAGTAACTGATTATAGTGCGATATCTACAACAGCAATTAGTAATCATGATTATGGTGCGATCACAGATGCAGACACAATCACAATAGATTACGAAGATCTAACATAATTCAACTAGGTCAACTTTGGCCAAAATATTCATATTATTATTGTTTAAAACCAACAATATATAATACTAAAATACCACTATATTGGTGTCTTAATCCTATTTTAAGGGCTCTACAGTGCTTGATAGGTGTGCATTTATCACAAACACTACCTACATAAACATAGTTTTTAATAGTCAATTAACTCTATATTAAATAAAGCACAGTTGATACACATATCAACGATAAGGAGATTACTTATGTGGGATAGAATAATTGACGGCGTCAGAAAATTAACAGAAGTAGGAATCACGTTAATTTCATTTGGTGTTGTATTGCAAGTATTATTTGGTGACAAACTAATTGGCTTTTATGATTTAGATGTTGTTGCAAATATTATTGCCATTGTAAATCAAATCGGTAGTCAAGGTCTTGTAGGGTTAGTAGCACTATGGATCTTATACTGGATTTTTACTAAAAAATAGACTTATTTAGGGTGCCCTAATTCTTAGGGCACCTCTTTCATTTACATAAATACTATTAAATTATACCAATAGGAGTAAATTTATGTGGAATATCATAAAATATGAGATACCTGAAACATTAGATAACTGGAGAGTCATTCCAAGATTACTAATCTTTTTATACGCAGTTGTTTTTTACCAAACAATGAATTGGTTTATGTTGTTAGAAAACCCAAATAATGCACAGGCAGGTTTTGTATCAGTAATAGTTGGTGCAGGCGCGGCTTGGTTTGGTTTATATGTAAATTCAGGCACAGGTAAAAAAATGAAAATTGAAACAACTACCAAAGGAAGCAAGGTAAGTTAATGTCTCCGGATCTTAATACATTATCAATGGATTTAACAGGTATGCTATTACCATGGATTGCAGTATTACTATCTTTGGTAGTAGCTATTTGGTTTAAAGATTTTGCTATAGGTTTAGCAAAAGGTCTTAGATTTAAATTTGATCCGGCATTTAATGAAGGTGATGAATGTTTACTAGACGGTGAGTTAGCAATGATTGTTAAAATTGGTGCAAGACAAACAGTGTTTGGAGTATATTCAGAACGTGGGTACACTTGGAGATATGTACCAAATGAAAGAATACCTTTTTTAAAACTTGAGAAAGTTATTAAGAAAGATTTACATATAGATACAGAATTAGAAAAAGCAGAAAGAGTTAAAACACTTATTGATAAAGTTCAAGATGAACAAATTTCTAAAAACCGAGAAGCAATAAATAAAATGAAGGCTAGTAAGTAATGAGATCATATCAACATCATATAAGAGTATACGTAGATGAAGAACTTTCAAATGAAGTTCTACAAATTATATATAAAACAATTGAATTAATTGTACCGGAAGGTATACTAAGAACCATAAGTCAACCAGGTAAATCAAATACTGATGTATTCTATCATATTAAAGATGGACGTCATGCTTATGACATGCCTACTACTAGAGACTTAACCCCAGACGAAACAGAATTATTGTTTGATGCATTAGATTATGTAATGACAATTGACTTTGATGTAGAATCAACAACCCCTGTAGTAGGAAATTTTACTGATACAGAACGTGATGCTATGGAAATGGGCTTAGATGCTTACAAACAAGCAGTAGGAGATAAATAAAATTATGCAAGATATAAGAAAATACATTGATATTGTATCAGAACAGCTAAAACCACAAGTTGGTGATGCAATTGATCTTGAGTTTGGCGAAAGCACAGCATTAATTTCAACAGTGATTGAAAAAATTGATGAAAACTCTGTTACTGTAATAGCAGATGACAAAGCATTAAAATTTATTTCAGATTTAGAAGAAGCATGTGGTTGCGAAATGGAACAAGAACCACAAGAGCAAGAATCACAAGAACAAGACCATGAAGTCAACATGGGCAAATCACAAATGTACCATGCAATGAAAAACGCAAAAGCAGTTCATGATATGTTGCAAAAGGTTTCTGAACGTCAAGGTATCGAAGGTTGGGTAGCATCAAAACTAACCAAAGCATCAGATTACTTAAAAGTGGTAAAAGATTATTTAGAATATGAAATGGTACAAGCAGGTTTTGATAACAACGAACAAGATGTTAATGAAGCAGTTGATAAGTCAGCATTAGAGGCTTGGTACAACAAGTACAAAAATTATGAAGGAAGCAACGGAGACGAATTACCAGCAGGAATGTTAAAAGGTTATATAGACACTGGTATACTTTCAGATGGTGCTGAAATTAACGAATACAATAACGTTACATCAAAGTACGGTCAAGATGCTGTTACTGAAAAAGGATTAGAACCTTTTTATGCTATGATGCCAATTACTAAATCTATGCACCAAGAATTTATGAAAGTTATGGGTGTATCAGAAATTGATGAAGACAACTGTACAGAAGCGGCAAAGATCTTAGGTGAAGATATTGTAGGTTTTGGTGTTGCTGAAAATACACGAACTTTTGGTCAAGCATTTGAAGCCAAGTACAAAGGCAAAACAGTTAAGTTAAGTAAGCCAATCAGAACTGGCACAGATGAGCCAGGTAAATTTAAAGTTTATGTAAAAGATCCTAAAACAGGAAACGTAAAAATGGTACGCTTTGGTCACCAAGGTGGCGGCAAGAACAAAGATTCAAAAACAATGCGTATTAAAAAATCAAACCCAGCACGTAGAAAATCATTCCGTGCAAGACATAATTGCTCAAATCCAGGTCCAAGAACGAAAGCTCGTTACTGGAGTTGCAGAGCATGGTAACGGAGGCATCGGATGAGCTTCCTAGTACACAATCTTCCACCAATTGAAGTATATGTAAAAAAAGAATATCTTTATGATCTACAAAAAGGTCATGGTGAACTAACACCTGGAGTTTGGATATCAATTAGAAGTATAATGGGTAAAGCATTATACATAGAAACACTACTAACAGAATATGGTGCATTATATGATAAACTTCCAATTTCAGCATTCGTCTGGAAAATAGACTACGACAAAGATAACCAACTTCCTTTAGATACATTACAAATATGGGATTGTTTTGATTACGATATTACAGTAATTAAAAAGCCAATGTTAGCTGATTGTCAATTTTTTGGTAAAGACAAAAATATGCACAAAGGCGAATACATTTTTACACTTGATACTTGTCATAGAGACAATAATACACTTAATACAAATTTTTCAGAACATGATCCAGAGCATAAGTCATTTAATTTTATTAAACTAGACAATGGACAGTTTGCGGCACAGCCAAACAATAGAACTATATTTACAGACCAAAGTCTAGTACATCCTGATCGTAAAATGCCAGACTTTAAAGTTTGTACACAAAATTATACAGTTGAAAATGAACCTAAATGGTCAGTTGGACACACTGACGAATGGCAATATAAAGACAAATCAGAAGAATAAACCTCTTTACAAATAACTAATTGATGCTATAATAAAAATATGGCAAACACAGATTTAATGATTGATTTAGAAACTCTAGCTACATCTAACGATGCGGCAATTGTTACTATGGCCGCAATTAGATTTGATCCACACGCAGATTATAGCAAAATTAAAGTTTCAGATCTTCCACCACATCAAGTTATGTACAGAAGAATTGATTTAGATTCATGCACAGCACTTGGGTGTAAAGTCAACGAAGAAACAATCAATTGGTGGTCAACACAATCAAAAGAAGCACAAGATGAAGCATTTGGTGACAACGGTGATAGGATCACAATACAAGACGCAATGAAAGAGTTGCGTAAGTTTTCATTTGGTGTAAAACGTCCTTGGAGCCATGGATCATGCTTTGATTTAATGATTGTTGACAATATTATGCGTAAAATGGAAGTTGGAGTTCCATGGAGTTATTACGACATAAGAGATACTAGAACATTGTTTGGCTTTGGAATCCAAGCACAAATGCCACAAGCAGACAAGCACCATGCACTACATGACACATTTAGACAGGTAGTTGGTGTACAAAACGTAATAAAAGGGTTAAAAGCACAAGGTATCACAGTTGACCTTGATAAGAAGCCATGGGGATAATCCAATTATAAATATACTATATAGGGATTTATATAGATATGGATTGGCAAGATATACTTAAAAACAAAAAGCAAACGTTTAGTTGGTCTAACAAAGTTCCTGATCGTAACATTATTAATCAAATATTAGATGAAGTACACAATAATTGTCCAAGTAAGCAAAACGCAGTTCCATACAAAATTGAAGTTTTAGATTGGTCAAATCCAGAAAAACGAAATCAAATATTTAAAAATACTTGGTGTGATGTTGATTCTCCGGAAGATAGACGCAATCCTCAAGTAATGGCTCCGTACTTGTTTACTTTTTCATATAGAGATAGTGGTGATGAAGGAGCAAACAGCAATTCATTAATGGAAATTGGCTTGGCGGCAATGTTTACAGTTACATCAGCAGTAAATTATGGACTTGATATAGGATTTTGTGGATGCTATCATGGTGATGATATTAATTTAGCTATTGGTGTAGGATATGCAGGTCCAAATATGGGAACGTTTTGGAATCCAATATTACAGCAAGAAATAGAGACTCCAGGAACAGAACCTGGAAATTCAACTAATGATGATGATGTAAAGCCTAATAAAGACGAATATATCACATTTAATTAAGTTTCTAATTTTTCTTGACAGTATAAATACACTAGTATATACAATACTATTAGGAATTAGTTATGACTAGACAATTTAAAGATTATTTACTAGAAGTACAAGAAGGTACTGTTGACCCTACTAAAGTTCAAGATCTTGCTGATGAGTTAGAATTATTAGCAACAAATGATGGAGATCTTTATAGAAGTCAATATATGCCAATTATTAAAAATCTTATGCGTAAACGTGCTAAAGGTGTTTACGATCATAATCTAGCAATTAAATTATGGCGTTACTTAATTGATAACGTAGCTAAAAAAGAAGCAGGTCCAATGGCAAGAGTTAAGTTTCCAGGACTTGTGAGAAATTTAGCGGCTAAATCAATTGCTGATGATGAATTACAAAAGATGGATGATAATGAGTACAGTGAAGTAAATTTAAAAATAGGAGCATAATATGGCAAAGATGATGGGACAAGAGTCTACAATCAACCATGTAGCAAAAAGAACAACAATTGGTCGTGGCAGATTAAAAATGTCATCGATGAATAAATCCAAAAGACGTTCTTATAAACAATATAACGGACAAGGCAAAAGAAGATAAATGGACATAAATGAATTATTAGAACCAAACGCAAAAAAGGCAGTGTTTACATTTGGTAGATTTAATCCTCCAACTAAAGGACATGCACGATTAATGGATGTTGTAAAAAATGCATCTAGCGGTGCAGACCATTATGTGTTTACAGGTAAAACTAATGATCCAAAAAAAAATCCATTACAGTACAAAGATAAAATTACATTCTTAAGAGCAATGTTTCCACATATGAATATTATGGACGATCCAGCAATTCGTACACCGTGGGAAGCATTAGAAGAATTAGGTAAACAATATAACGAAGTTATTATGGTAGTTGGTTCTGATCGTAAACAAGACTTTGAATCACAAATGAGACCATATCTTAAAGATTTTGGTATTGAGAAATTTTCAATAGTAAGTTCAGGCGAAAGAGATGCAGATGCTACTGATGTATCTGGTGTGTCAGCATCTAAGGCAAGAGCACTTGCAAAAGCAGGAGACTTTAACACATTTTCACAAACTATTGATGGTGGCGAAAAATTAAAACAACAATTGTACACAAAAGTAAGACAAGGTATGGGAATTATGGAAATGGCAAATAAACCAAAGATGCCAAAGAAACCAGATATCAAATCACGTGATCCAAATTGGAAAGACATGGAAGCCATTAGAAAAAGCGGTGCGGCAGGATCACACAAAGATAAAAAAGCACTAGACAAAAGAGGTTATACAAAACACAAAAGCAAATCATATGATATTAATGAAAGTGCAAAACTAGAAGCACCAGAAAGTAAACCAATCGCTTATGTTGATATGGATGGAGTACTTGCAAACTTTTTTGCCGAGTATGCCAAACTTGCAGGAGTAACTACAGGAAATTACAAAGATATTCCACCTGCTAAAACAGATCCAACATTAGATAAAATGATTGGTACAGATTTTTTTAATAGATTACCAAAATTTCCAACTACAGACAAATTAATACAAATGATTGTAAAAGAATTTGGTAGTTACAAAATATTATCATCTCCGTTGAGAGGTGACCATGAAAATTCAAAAGTACAAAAGATTAAATGGATTAAAAGAGAACTTGCTATACAACCAGATGAAATTATTGTTGTTGGAAGAAAAGATTCATATGCTGTACAATCAGATGGAACACAAAATATACTAATTGATGATAGAGGAAGAAATATACAAGGTTGGCTACAACGTGGAGGTTATGGTGTTAAGTATCAAGCAGATGAAGATCCATTGTCAAAAGTACAAAACAGTATAAAAGACTTCAAAGAAAAAAATAATTTAACAGAACATGGTGGCAGAGTTGTTAAGGGCATAAACACTACACATGATGTTGGTGTTGATGCAATCAAAAAGCAGTCAGCTAAATTTGGATTTAAAGTAACTAAAGATGGAGTACCACCAATAATGACACCAAAAAATTTAAGACGTGTAAAACGTATGCAAGAAGCATTAATTAAAATTAATGGCTCAAACAAAGACTTAACACTACAACAACAAATGGATTTGCAAGGAATTAAAAAAAGTATTAATCATCTAGTAAAAGAAGCTAAAAAAACAATATCAAATCCAGCTGAGGTTCCATATCAAAATGATGGCGGCGAAATGAGCTTGTTAACACATCCAGGTACAGAAATGCATCAAAAAATGAAAGCAACATCAAAACCAGGCACAGAAGATTGGTTTAAAACTTGGCGTACACTTTCATACTTGACCAAAGGCAGAAAGAATCATTACATGCTACCGGTCAAAGAACAGTTAGAAAAACTTTTAATTAAACATGGCATGATAAAAGAAGACGAAGTTGATCCAGATACTTTAAAAAAACAAATAATAACAAGAATACAAAAAACTGATAATCCAAAACTTTTAAATAAAGTTGCAAGTATCTTACGTTCAGGAAATATTGGAAACATTGTAAAATTTGCTTTTGGTAAGGATAGTGACGCTAAACAATTTATTAATAGATTATCGCAAATAATAGTTGATATGGAAGTTCCAATACCAACCAAAATTCAATTTCTAAAAGAATTTGGCAGACAAAATTATATTAAACCAGAAATTTTATTTGATGGCAGTGGTGATGTTAAATCTATGGACGATTGGTGGACAGGATCAGGCATTGCTTCAGTAATGTTCCAAAAAATGATTAACGATCCTCAATTGCAAGGAAAATTTGCCGGTGAAGCTGGTCCAGGCGAAGTTGCACTAGCGGCTTTCCACAGAAAAATTACAGTTGGAACGTCACCAGATGCTGGTTACGATTTAAAATGGGGCGGTAAATTAATTGAAGTTAAAGCTAAAGCATCTACTAGTTCAGGCGGCGGAGGCAGATGGACAGCATATGATGATACTCCTTTAGAAACATATTTAAATAGACCAGATAGTTTATTAAATAAAGAATTAGTTCCTGCTGGTGTTAGGACACTACCAGGAAAAACAACAAGAGTTAAACAACCACATTTAGCTCAAGTATTAAGTGATCCGCAATATGCTAAGGATCCAAATAATCCGTTAACATCAGAACAACAAAAACAAATTTTTAAATTAGTATTAAAGACAGCATATCAAAGTGCTGACGATGGGTTAATTGACAGTGCAGTTGTAAACTATCCAAATGTTTCTCCTTTACAACTTGGAAAAATTGCTTTCCAAAGTTATAAAGTTAAACAAGGATTACATTCTATGTTATTAGTTAGATTATCAAGTGATGGAGTACAAACAATATCAATTGATGAACCAACAGAAGCATTAATGCAATTTGTAACAATTGGCGATACTTATGTAAGAGGACAAAAGCAACGTGGTATGGCTTACCAAGTTGCTATAAAATAATATGGATATAGCAAGATTAAAACAACTAGCAGGCATTGGCGAGAATCCGCATTTTATACAAATGCCAAATCCTCGCAAAGAGTTTGCACGAAGACATCATGAAAGGATGAAACTATCTATGAACGAGTCAAAACCACAAAAACTAGAACTAAAAAAGTTGGCTTATGAAACAAAAGATTTAGCACCAGTGCTATCTAAAGACAATGTAGAATATCACTACAACATATTATCAAACGGATACGTAACAAGATATAATAACAAAGAAGGTGATCCAGATTTTAACTATGGTGGTGCAATGCTACACAACCTATTCTGGGAACAACTGCAAAAAGCAGATGGATCAAAACCAGATGGTGCCATTAAAGAATTAATTGAACACAGATTTGGCGATCTTAATTCATTTACAGAAGAAATGATTGCTACAGCAATGACCATACAAGGTAGTGGTTGGGTATATTTAAGTAAGTCAGGCGAACTTAAAACAACACCAAATCAATCTTACAAGTCAGACATACTAATGCCAATTGATATGTGGGAACATTCATTTACGGATTATATTCCTGCCAAAGATGCAAAAGCAAAATACATTAAAAGTATAATGACTATTATTGATTGGAATCAAATCAACCTAAGGATGGGAAGATGAAATGGCAAGAATTAACAAGACAAACGTATTATAATACAAATAAGTCTGAATCAATTGATATAGTAATTCCTAAATTTACAAACAACACTCGCGAAGTAAACACATTGGGTATATGGTGTTCTGGTGGAGCAGATTCTAGTTTGTTACTATATTTACTTTGTAAACAAGTACAAGATAAAAACTTAAATATTAAAGTGCAACCAATGTCAGTCAGACGACAACGCCCATGGAATCCTGTAAAAGCATCTCAAGTTATAAACAAAGTTATTGAACTTTTAAATTTTAAGAACATGAAAGATCATGTAATTTATTATCCAGATTTAAATGATGCCCATCAAACTGAATTAAAAGAATTTACAGATAGAGATAAAAATAATTTTGAAATTAGAACATGGGATGTATTGTATGATGGTATAACATCTAACCCACCACATACAACAATGTCGCATGACACTGATCAAGTAGATAGACGAAATCCAGACCTTAATCACGTAGTTATACAAGATGATGGTATGGGTATGCGACCATTTTTTAATACAGATAAGAAATTTGTTGCAGATATGTATAAGCAACACGGGTTAATTAATACGTTATTGCCGTTAACATGGTCTTGTGAAGGTGAATCACAAGAAACTAACGGCTATGTTACACCTTGTGAAACATGTTGGTGGTGTGAAGAAAAATATTGGGCATTTGGTAAATATTAGTATTAGGAGACATTATGAGAATAAATGAAATTAAATTAAAAGCACTTACAGAAGATGAGTTTGATACACTTGCTGAAAAGAAAGATGCTTGTTATCATAAAGTTAAATCACGTTATAAAGTGTGGCCGTCAGCTTACGCCAGCGGTGCTCTAGTAAAATGCAGAAAAGTTGGTGCTAAGAATTGGGGAAATAAGAGTAAAAAGTAATGAAGCTAATTGAGTTATTAGATGAGAAGTGCTGGAAGGGTTACCAGAAAAAAGGCACAAAAATGTTATTTGGAAAACGTGTTCCTAACTGTGTAAAAAAAGAAGCACAAGAAAACGTAGAAGAAGATCTACGTGCTTGGTTTGGCAAAGGCAAAAAAGGTGGCGCAGGTGGCGGTGGCTGGGATCGTTACAACACCAAAGGCGAAAGAATTGGCAAATGTGGTGATTCGAAATCAGGTGAAGGCAAGCCAAAATGTTTATCAAAAGCAAGAGCGTCTTCGTTAAGATCCAAAGGCGGTAAGAAAGCAATAGCTCAAGCAGTAAATAGAAAACGCAGAAAAGATTCAAATCCAGATAGAAAAGGCAAAGCAAAAAACGTTAGTAACAAGTACAAAAAATGAGATACATAGAACTAACAGAAAATTTTGCTGATGGCAAGAAAAAAGGTAAATCACGTCCTGGTAGAGTAAAACGTTCAGGAGCAAGTTGCAAAGGATCAGTTACTAGTCTAAGAGCAAAGGCTAAAAAAGCATCAGGAGAAAAAGCAAAAATGTATCACTGGTGTGCTAACATGAAGTCAGGGAGAAAAAAATAATGTCAGAAGATAATCCATACAGTGGAAAAGAAATTAATATCGGTGACGGTGCCGGTAATGTTGAAATAATGCAAACGACATCAACTGGTAATATGGGCGATGTACAAGCAGGTATTGAATTTATATATCATATGCGTGAACACTTATTAGATATTGGTGTTGCTACAGTGTACGCAATTACTGTGTACGCACTTGTATTATGGATTAAGAAAAAGTTAAGTTAAAGATAAATATCTTTATGCGTATAAATGACATTATAACAGAAGATGCAACTGCAGGTTCAACAGCAAGTGGTAATATAGCCACAATTGCATTTCCAATAACACCAGGTACTACAAAAGCACAGGCCCGTAAAGCAGTTGATCCATTTGGTAAAATTTTTAAAAATGCACGTAAAAAACACAAAAATATAGCACAAATGGGGTATAGTGCAGATACACTAGCATATAGAACCAAAGTAAAAGACATATATCCTATGTTAAAGCGATAAATATAAAGTAGGAGTACACAATGAAATTTAGCGAAATAGCACCACCAGGAAGAGAAAAACAAGTTAAAAAACTAAAAAAGAAGTTTGACGATCCAGGTGCACCATACGCCATTGCATGGGCTCAACACAACAAACATGGCAAGCCTAACAAAAATGAAGGTAGAATGTCAGACATAGATGCTGATATTAAAACATTATCAGATCAAGAGTTTCAAAAGAAATACAGCAAATCAAAAGAACAAATGAAAAAAGATTTAAATGAATCAACTGAATATAACACAATCAAAGCAATATTAATCAAACACAATATTAAAAGCACAGATGATATTGAATATGGATCTGAAGTGTATGATGAATTATTTGGTTACTATATGAATTCAGGCGAAATGCCATATGGTATTATGAAAGCCAGAGAAGGAGATCCAGATGTTTGGATTGCAGATAGGATTGATGATTTAGGTTTACTTGAAGATGGGTCATCGCAAACAAGTATGAACAAATATGGACTGTCAGCTAGAAATCATAAAGGAAAATTTTATTCATATAAAAATGGTAAGATGACAGGTGTTTTTGATTCGATAGAAGAACTTGCAAGGCATCAAGAAGAATTAATCAAAGATGAATCAGTTGATGAGGCACCATTTGGTGCTATTAAAAAAGCAGTTAACAAAGCAAAAAAAGTTGTAGGCAAAGTTCCTGGTTTAGGGGATATGAAAACTAAAGCAGATGCTGAAGCAAACATTGGTCAAGTTGCTAATGATGTTTGGAAAAGTTATTTACAATTTAAACAAAGTGACCCAGATGCGGCACAGGTCAAAGGTTGGTTTAAAACAAATCATGGTATGGATGTTGAACCAGATGCAAATGCAAATGTTGATCAAGATGCTATTACTCCAGGAATTAAACAAGCAATGGCGGCAAAACAATCACGTACAAAAGCAACACCAGATGCATCACCGGAAGATGCTAAAGATATTAAAGTAAAATTAGATTTACTTAAAAAAACAGACCCAAATGCAAATGCGACAACTATGGTTGCAATTAAAAAATTAGCATCAGGTAATAATATTGATCCAACAAGACAACAAGCACTACAACCTTTGCTTTTAAAAGTTGCAAAAGCACTTAATAATCCAGGCAAAGCAAATTTACTTTCAAGAGCATTGGCAGAATCACTTTCGCAACAAGATTTATCAAAACTTGATATGTTAGCAAGACAAGGCATGGTACCAAAAAACAAAGTATCAAGATTTAAAACTGCTATGCGTACACTTGCAAACGGCAAAGACTTACCAATCAGTTACAAAGATGATGTAATTGATGTTGTAATGAAATTATCAAAAATCATTACTAAACCAAGTGTAATGGGTATGGTAAGAAAAGGCTTAAAAGAACAAACAGACCCACAAACTATGTTTAACAATTGGGTAAAACAAAGCCAAACAAAACATAATATTTAATTTGTGGATAACACTGGCCACAATTGTTAACTTTTCTAGTTGACATTATCAATTTTTAGTAGTATTATAATAAATGATCAAGAAATGTTCGAATCATGAATAAGGAGGAAACATTATGATTGATAAAATTAAAGGGTTACTGTCAAGTCTTACAGAAGTGGCATTAACATTTTTACTACTTGGCATTGTATTGCAGGTTGTGTTTGGTTCAGTACCATTCTTTCCAGCAGACGTTGTCGGCAATCTTGTTGCACTAGTTGGATCACTTGGTGATGCCGGTGTAGTAGGATTAATTGCTATTGGTGTTATTTATTGGCTTGCTAATAGAGGCAAGAAGTAATCTCTCGTTACAAATAACAACAATAACTATATCGAGTAGAGGAGCATTTAACTTTGCTCCTCTATATAAATAAATGCAATGTGCCGGCGTAGCTCAGTTGGTAGAGCAGGCGATTTGTAATCGTCAGGTCGGGAGTTCGAATCTCTCTGCCGGCACCAGAAAAGGTTTATATGACAGTACAAGAAAAAAAATTAGTATTAGCAGATGACGTTCTTAGAACTAACCCGGATTTATCAAAATTTGAATTAGTATTGATTGCTTCAAAAATGCATAGAATGGGTTTAAGACCAACAGTTAAAGAATGCATGTTGGCACTACAAAGCAACGAAGTTGATCCAAAAGATATATTAGAAGAAATAATATCACCTACTAAAGCAAAAGAAGACCAAGACGAAAATTTCATTAGAAGCTCACAAGATATAGTAGAAAATAAAAAATAATCCACAATATGTGTTGACAGAATACAACTATTAGTATATAGTTGTGAGGTCCATGGCGAAGAGTCGTGGCAAATTAATTCCATAGAGGAATTAGAAAAGGAGGAAATGATGAGAAAATATATAAGCATAGCATTTATATTTGGAATAGCAATGGCGTTCTCATTGACAGCTTGTAGTGAAGCTGAAGCCGAAGTTAATATCTACGGTTCAATTAACTATAAAGTTAGCAACGATGAAAATTCAAGCGGTAATTCATATATGAAAGCTGAAAATAACTCATCGTTTATTGGTATTGATGCTGAAGAAGGCATTGGCGAAGGCATAACAGGCTTTGCTAAAGTTGAATTTGGTATTGATGCTGATGATTCGAATAATAATCCGTTGGATTCAAGATTGGCCCTTGTTGGTTTAAATTTTGGTCCTGTAGGATCGTTGTCAGCGGGTCGTCAATCATCTCCATTTACAGACAATGTAAGTGGTCATACAGATGTATTTGAAGTGTATGGTTCAAGTGCTGATCAAAATTTGTTCACACGTGATACAAACACAATTGCCTATAGTAATAATATAGGTGCACTTACATTTGATGGGTTAGTCAAAATAGATGGCTCAACTGGTAAAGATGGTGTTGATGTATCGGAAGGTACAGTAACATATGACGCCGGCGTAATAACAGCATCAGGAGGTATGTCAAGTGATGAAGTAAATGACATATATTACTATGGTGTTGGTATAACCGCAGATGCTTCATCTTTAGGTATGCCTGTAACACTTGGTTACACATATACTGAAAAAGATGCCGCAACAGATGTAACTGGCAATGAAGTAGTTGCTTCATATACCACAGGTAGTGCAAAACTAACTGGTGGTTATGGCAAAGTTGAAGATTCAACTGCATACTACACTGCTGGATTATCTTACGGAGTAACTGAATCATTATCAACGTATGTTGAATATCAACATTCAGATAATACAGGATCTACAGTAGATACTGACAGTTATTCAACTGGTCTTAAATTTACATTTTAATTTAGGCCAAAATTAGAACATAATTTTGATCAATTGGGGACGTCAGTAATAACTGGCGTTTCCTCTTGACTTTTATATAAAATGCTATATAATAATAATATGAAAACAATTGATCTTATTATGGGCTCAGATCATAGAGGCCTAGACCTTAAAAATAAACTGTTAGATTTTATTGCACCTGATGATATAGATGGTGGAACTAGATTTAATGTAGCAGTAATACATAATTTAAAACCACATGAACCTGGTAAGTCAGTTGATTACCCTGATGTAATAAAAGAGTTTGGCAAAAATTTTGACATATACACACACGGAATACTAATATGTGGGTCAGGTTACGGAGTTAGTATTGCCGCAAATAGATTTAAAGATATAAGAGCTGTAGTATGTAGAACACCAAAAGAAGCTGAAATGGCTCGTAGACACAACAATGCAAATGTGTTATGCTTAGGTGCAGATTTTACAACAACAAGTCAAGCAAAGAAAATTGTAAAAACATTTTTTACAACAGACTTTGAAGGTGGCAGACATCAACGTAGAGTTAAAAAGTTAGGAAAATTATGAGATTAGGTTTTGCTTGTAAGTACATGCATGAAGATCAAACACAAAAGAAAAAACTATTAGAAGAAATTCAAAGACCATACAATTGCAAATCAACAACTGTTGCTTGGCTTAATAGACAAACACGTGAAGTCGCTGAACAAAGGCTTTGGGATATTATGGTTCATAACATTCAATCATTTAGAAATATTATTTCGTATGTAGGAAATTTAGAACCACACTTTAGAATGGTAAGACTTGGCAGTGATGTATTGCCGGTATATACAGAACCAACTTGGGGATATTTTTGGAAAAAGTCTGATGTTATTGCTTACTGTGAACGTGAATTTGCTAAAGCAGGAGATCTTGCAAGAAATTTAGATGTACGTGTTAGTATGCATCCTGGTCAATTTACAGTACTAGCATCAGAAACAGATAGTATTGTAGAAAGATCAATTGAAGAATTTGAATACCATATTGATGTTGCACGTTGGATGGGGTATGGCAAAAAGTTTCAAGATTTTAAATGTAACGTACACATATCTGGTAGACGTGGTCCGCAAGGTATTAAAGATGTATTACCAAGGCTTACTCCAGAAGCAAGAAATTGTATTACAATTGAAAATGATGAAAACTCATGGGGCTTAGATGCTTCATTAGAATTAGAAAAGGATTTAGCACTTGTCGTCGACATACATCACCACTGGGTTCATAGCGCCGGAGAATATATACAACCAAGCGATGATCGTATTAAACGTGTCATTGATAGTTGGCGTGGGGTTAGGCCTGCTATGCATTATAGTATTAGCCGTGAAGATCTTCTTACAGGTCATACAGCCAGTATTAAGCCAAACTATAAAAAGTTATTGGAATCAGGTTATAAAAAAGCAAAACTAAGAGCACACTCTGATTACTATTGGAATGATGCCGTTAATGAATGGGCATGGACATTTACAGATGACTTTGATATTATGTGTGAATCTAAAGCAAAAAATCTTGCTAGTATAGATTTTTATAATAGAATCAATAATAAAAAGCAAGTAGTAAATTTATAATGACAGAAAAGTCACAATATACAGAATCAAACACAGAGTTTAAACGCAACGGTAATTCAATTTATAATGGAGAGTTTTTATCATATCTAATTGATAACGATATTATTAATAGTTCATTAAAAAAAGGCGTAAGATGTGAACAGGATTATGTTGAAGAATATACAAGATGGATAGATTCCAGTGAACTTAATAGTATAACAGGGTTAGATAGTTTTAATTATCGTTTCCCGTCAATTGGAGTAACTCAATCGTTAGATGAGTTTCATTATTTTATTTTAGAAAATGGTCTTAGACTTAGAATGTTTAGAGGCGAATATCCTTATAATAGAGATGTTCATGTGTGGTCTTATGATGATTTTATAGATGATAAACCTTTAGCTAAAGGTGATGCAATTATTATAAGTTGTCCTTTTAGTGGAACTGGGTCTATACATTCTCAAATGTCTAAAACGTTAGATGAAGCATATGATCTTAAAGTTCCAGTATTTGTTGATATGGCTTGGTTTGGTACTTGTAAAGGTATTGATATAGATTTGTCACATCCAGCAATACAAGAAGTTGCTTTTTCAACTACTAAAGGTTTATGCACAGGTGACTACAGATCTGGTATACGTTTTTCAAGACATGGTGGAATAGAGTATGAGTCAATTAAAAGAAAAGATAGATTAGCATTACAGGCAGATTGGTCACACAGTTGTCATTTAAACAATAGAATTAGCTTAGAATTAATGAAGAATTTTTCACCTGATTATCAGTGGACTAAATACAGTAAAGCACAAGGTAAGGTTTGTGCAACATATGGATTGACTCCAAGCAATTGTTTACATATTGCATTAGGTGACAGACAATGGGATCAATTTCATAGAGATCAGTTATACAATAGAATAAACATAGGAAAAGTAGTAAAAAGAGTACATGATCAAAAAGAGTAACATAATTGATTTAAAAAGGCACCCGTTATATATTAAAAAAGTAATGGACCAAAAAGAGTTCAAAACCTTAGATAATATTTTACCCTTAGGTAAGTTTAATGAATATATGCAAAATTTGGACCAATTAAATAAACAAGTTGATAAATTAAATAAAAAAATTGATAAAAAACTTAAAAAGTTAGAAGAAGATTTCGATGGCAAAAAGTAGTAAGAAAACATTTGAATTAAAAATGCTAGTACCAGAAGAAAACAAACCAGATACAGGAACAAGATACTATGTTCGTAAACCTACCAAAGGTGAAAAAAGAACAATGAAAATAAGACAACGAAAATATGATCCTGTAATTAAAAAACATGTTTGGTTTGTAGAAAAAAAAATGCCAAAACACTCGGCGTAGTTTATGAAGTATATACTATTATTGTTGATACTTGCCTCTTGTACGGCTAAACAACCTACAGTACAATCAGCACCTCCTTCTGCTTCTATATTTGATGGATCTATATCTAGAGTATTAGGATGTATGTTTGCTCCACAAGAATGTGAAAAGATTAAAGAAGAAGAAAGTATAAAACAACAAAAAGAAATTACAAAAGAGCTTGAAAAACTTGACAATGAAACAAAATAAATATATACTGTTTACAACCTGGGGGATTAGCTCATCTGGGAGAGCGCCTGATTTGCATTCAGGAGGTAGCAGGTTCGATCCCTGTATCCTCCACCAGAAAGATTTTTATGGAACATATTAGATCACAATTTCCAATATTGAATAAGAAGTTACCTAGTGGCAAGCCATTAGTGTATTTTGACAGTGCCAATTCTTCACAAAAACCACAACGTGTGATTGATAGAATGAGTAGATTCATGACTGAAGAATATTCAAGTGTTGGAAGAAGCATACACGAATTATCAAATCATGCAACAGCATTAGTAGAAAAAAGTAGACAGTCAGTCGCAGATTTTATAAATGCAAAAGATAAAGAAGAAATTGTTTTCACCAAATCAGCCACAGAAGCAATTAATGTGGTTTCGACAGCATTTGGTAGAACAATGCAACCAGGTGATGAAATAATTACAACGGAAGTAGAGCATCATTCTAATTATATACCATGGCATCTGCAAAGAAAATTTAACAAGTCAGTGATTAAGTTCTTAAAAGTAAATGACCAACATCAAGTAGATATTGATCAATTAGAATCACTTATATCAGACAAAACAAAAATTATTGCAATTACTCATGTGTCAAATACAACAGGACAAACAGTAGATATAAAACGTGTTTGTGATATTGCACATAAACATAATATTGCAGTTGCAGTCGATGGTACACAAGGTGCACCACATATTAAAATTGATATGCAAGATTTGGATTGTGATTTTTATGCAATGAGTGGACACAAGATGTATGGCCCAAGCGGAATTGGAGTCATGTATGCAAAACGTAAATGGATTGATGAGTTAGATCCAGCACTTGGTGGCGGCGGAATGATAGAGTCAGTAACACATGATGATGTTAATTTTGCTACAGGTTCTAAAAAATGGGAAGCAGGAACTTTAGCAGTTACAGAAATAGTAGGGCTAAATGAAGCATTAGATTTTTATGTAGAAACAGGTTTTAATGAAATGGTCAAGCATGAAGAGGAAGTAATAAATTATGCTTATCAAAGAATGTCTGAATTACCAGACATGAAATTTATTGGTACAGATAAACGTAGTGCAGTGATATCTTTTAATATTGGCAATATACATCACCAAGATATGGCAATGTTTTTAGATACATATGGTATTGCTACACGACCAGGACATCATTGTACACAAATGTTACATAAGCAAATAGGTTGGTCAGGATCATGTAGAATATCTACAGGAGTATATAGTACTAAACAAGAAGTTGATTACTTTATAGACTGTCTAAAAGAAATATATAAAAAATTTAACTAAGGAGAAAACATGGGAAAAACACTACTAATATTAGCAACAGTAATATTATTTACAGGTTGTTCAATAGTACCTAAAGATCCAAGAATGTCATTTGGTAAAAAATGTAACGTCAACGAAGATGGCAGTACAGTATCAAGTTACGTATGGGTCTATGGTAAAGAAGGTGGTTTATCAGCATCAAAAGATTTTTGCGAAAAACACTAAAATAAACACCTTTATACTAATTTATGCAATAAAACAGTACTTAACTTAAAGTACGTTATAATTAAATACATATGAGTTTAACAGTAGAGAGAAAAAATTCATATGTACAATTTTATAAGAACAATTGCGATCGCCACACTTTTTGGTTTTGTATCATTATCTGCTTATGCAGATGTTACAAACTCAGGTGCAACTACAAATTCACAAACAAACACATCAGGGTCAAACACTACTATATCAGGTGGTTATGCGGCTGAAACTACAACAACATATCAGTCAGGATCTTCTAGCAATTCTACTACCAACAACGATACTACTAATACAACAAATAACAAAAACACTATACCAGTTCCAAGTGCAGGTGCACCAAGTATGAGTGCTTATTCACAAGATGTTTGTGCAGTTGGTAGATCAGGTGGTTTACAATTACCAGGTGTTGGTTTATCAGGTGGTTCAACTGCAAGAGATATGAATTGTGAACGTATGAAACTGTCAAAATTATTGAACGATTATGGTATGAAGGTTGCCGCAGTTGCTATACTCTGCCAAGATCCACGTGTGTTTGAATCAATGGAACAAGCAGGTACGCCATGTCCTTTTGAAGGTAAGATTGGTAAAGATGCAAAAGCACAATGGGACAAATACGATATTGAAAGACCAGATTACGATAAGTATGTTGAAAAAATGGATACACGTTTAGAAATTGATGAACGTATTATGAAAGACGAAGGCGTACTTGAAGAAAATGAAACTTTAAAAGTAAACATAAAACAAATTGCAAAAGACAACAAAAATTTAGAGAAGCAAATTAAAGAGTTACAAAAGTTACAAGCAGAGTTATTAGAACAAGCGGAAGCTAATGCCAAAGAAGCAGAAGCACTTATGCCAAAAGCAGAAACAACTATTACAACTGATAAGGTTATAATAGAGCCAATTGCACCGCATACTGATTCTATAATAAATGAAGTAGACGCTAAAAAAAAGGATTAAATTTAATTAAACCATTAATGGTGGTTATAGGATTAGTTCTTTTTGGAGTTGCACTATAAATGATTAAACGTTGGAAACAGTCGCTTTTCTTTATACTAGCACTGATGGCTATTCAAGCCTTTGTGCAGAACACAGACGTTTATGCGGAAACGGCCACATCAGGAAACTTACTGCCTAACACAGGCAACCAAGCCTGTACGAACAACAGAGCAAGTGGTAATGGACCTGCAGGTATAGGTTGTTCAGGCAGTAATCAACCAGCATACCAACAAGGTGATACGACCAATCAAGGGTTTGATGTAAGATCAGGTACAGGTAAAGAATGGGGAACTGCTGGAACCAAAGATATAGAATCAAATGGTAACATAACAATAGGCACATCAGGATCATTAGAGAACATCACAGTAGACAAACAAAACGGTGGCACAACTACAACAGATGCACAGATGCTAGATGGTGGTGTTACACTAAAGTCAACCACAGAACAGCAGAACTGTGAATGGCAAAGTTCAAGTTACAAATGTGGATCATCTGCAGGTGCCCAAGACTCATTTACAGTTAAAGTAGAAATCAAAGATGCCAGTGGCAATGTATTGGCCACAGTAGAGCAAACAAGGAACACAGACGCTGGTTACAATAGTAATACAGCTATACACCAAGATTCAGTAACATACACAGGAGAAGGTTCTAGAAACTTTGACTGGCAATGGACAGGTACAGATGGCAATAATTCAAGTAACACCAGTGGCCTACAAGGACCAAATTTAATAGGTGCGGCATTAGAAATGACAATAGCTGATATTGATTACACACCATTAACTGTAGAACAAGAAGAAGAGATTGAAGAAGCAAATGAAGCCATTGAAGAAGTAGAAAACATCATTGAAAACATTCCTATTGAAGAAATAGTGGAAGGTGTTGAAGAAATTGCTGTTGAAGAACCTACAGTTGAAGTAGCGGAACCTACAATTGAAGAACCAACAGTAGAGATCGAACAACAGGCATTCCAGGAATCATTTGAAGAGAACTTTACAGCGATACTTGAAGAAGAAGGATTAACAGAAACGTTTGAAGAAGCATTGGTTGAAGAAGGCATTACAGAAGAACAGTTTTTTGAAGCAGTAACAGAAATGGTCACAGAAGAATTTGCAACACCTACAGAAGAAGAACCTACTGTGGAAGAACCAACAGTTGAAGAAGAAGCACCAATTGAAGAAAGTCCAGTAGTAGAAGAAGAACCTACAACAGAATCTGAAACAGTAAATACTAGTGAAGAAACAGTTGAAACAGAATCAGAACCAACTACAGAAACGGAAACAACTGAAAGTGAACCTAGTACTGAAACATCGACAGAGTCTGAACCGTCAGAAACGGAAGCTGAAAGCACAGAGAGTGAAACTGAGTCTACGGAATCAGAAGAAGCTGAAACAACTGAACAAGAAGAGTCCACTGGTAATGAAGAAGAGTCAGTGGAAGACGGTAACGAAGAAGCATCCACTGATGAACAAGATGGTGCAGATGCAAGTGTTGATACCGATAGTGTAGAATCAGAAGTTAGCGAAATTCAAGCCAAAGTGGAAAAAGTACTTAAAAAATTAGAATCAAAATTAAAAACACTTGATCAGAAATTAAAAGTTATATCAATTGTAACATTACAAGGTATGATTGAAGATCAACCTGACATAACTGAATACGCAAACCAACAGTTTTATGACACAAGAAAACTACAAGACAATCCAGATTGGTATGCTGAAGATACTATATTAATGGCATATAATAGGTCAATATACCAAGATGTTACATTAACTTCTTATATACAGTCAGATCCTGTGGCACAGCACGAACTAAAGGTAAATAAAGTAAACAACGATATAGCAAGGCTACAAGCCGAATTAGAGGTACTTAGAAATGAAAATAATTGATAAACTAACAACTTATGCATCGCTTATTGGTGTAATAGGTGCAATTGGTGGTGGATTCTACGCATGGGGTGAATTTAATACAAGACTATCAGCAATTGAAAATAAAGATTTTATTGTAAATCAAACAGTAGATCTTACATCTGTAAATGATAAAATTGCTAACATCAGAGTCGAAGTAATTGATAGAATCAAAATAATTGAAGATAAAATGAGTTCTGAATCAGACGAAGGTATTAATGAACTTTGGGCAGATGTAGAAGAGCTATGGACAGAAATGGCCGAAGCACAAAAAGATATTGAAATTCAATCAAAAGTAAATGAATTACAAGATTCTAAAATTGAAGAAGTAAGATTAAAAGCAACAAATCCTTTAGCAAATTAATAATAGGTGTTGACATAATTAATGAAAACAAGTATTATATTATTATGATGTTAGGCGGGTGTAGCTCAGTGGTAGAGCGATTCGTTGCCAACGAATAGGTCAAGGGTTCGAACCCCTTTACCCGCTCCAAATAACACAAGAAAGAATAAAAATGGAAATAACAGATAAATTACAAAAAATAACAAATTTTTTAAACAAGGTATCTAGTGAAGTATATTCAGAACCAGATAGTGCTATGCACACAAAAATGATTGATCAGATAGTTCCTGACTTAGAAAAAAATCAACTAGGCGATAACAAAGACCAAGCGATACTTGATATTGGTTGTGGTCAAGGTTATGCTATGGAAAAATTTAAAGAAGCAGGGTTTACAAATATTAAAGGCATCACAATGAGTAATGAAGATGTAAAAGCAACTAAAGACAGAGGCTTTGAATGTGAAAATATGGATCAGTCTTTTATGACTTTTGCAGATGAATCTTTTGATTTCCTTTTTGTTAGACATTGCTTAGAACATTCACCTTTCCCATATTTTACACTTGGTGAATTTCGTAGAGTATTAAAGACTGGTGGAAAAGCATACATTGAAATGCCTGCACCAGATAATTTTAGACCTATTGAATATATGGCTAATCATTATTCGGTAATGGGAGCAAAACAATGGGCGTCATTGTTTTTAAGACATAAATTTCAAATTCAAGTAGCAACAGATTTTTCAATTGAACTTATTAATGGTAATCCAAAAGGTGAAGATGATAAAACATTCAAAGAAAAAAATTTAGTATTTGTTATTAAAAAAGTAACAGACAAAGAATTTGAAGAATTAACAAAAGCACAGCAGACAGTTAGTCAACCCGAGAAGAAATAAGCGGAGACAAATAAAATGATTAAAATCGATCCAATTGGATACGAAAAATTCTCAGTATCACACGTTAGCGATGATGAATGCGGATTTGAGTCAGTAATTGCAATTTCTAATGATAACGATAAAAAACCTTTAGTAGAAATTAAATTCGAGTCATTCACATCAAAAAATCAACAATTTGATAATACAATAAAGTATGCTAAATCTATAGATAAAAAGTTTAAGTATGCTGGCATTAATTACTCTCCTGGAGTAATTACAATTAATACAGAATCATATAAAAATAAAGTATCGGCTATTAATAAGTTTGTAGACTTTGTTTCAAATCAGTATAAAGATGAAATTAATTTATATATTGGTCAAGAACTAGAGTATGAATTTTACTATTACTTAAAAGAAAGTTTACCTCAATTAGTTGATGTTGAGCATGAAGCATACTCTAAAGCTCAGGCTAAAGGAGTATTTTATTCTATTAGGGCACTTCAGCAGTTTCACAGTAGTAGTAAGTCTCTACAACATAAGCATGTTGTTGTTAAAGGATTAGATAGTGTTGGAAAAGAAGTTTCCAAACTAATTGATAAAAACAAAGCTAATCTTACAGTATGTGATGATAATAAAGAAAACATTAATCAATTATATGCTAATGCATATTTTGGAACATGTAGTACATCTGAAGCACACAAAGTTCCGTCTGATGTTTATGTACTTTGCAATGGAGTAGATTACTTAGATAAAAGTGTTACTATCGAAACGTCCGCTTTAAACATTGTAGGAGTATCTGAAGGACAACTAGCAAGTAATAAAGCAGGTTATAATTTACATAGTAAGCGAGTACTTTATATTCCTGAGTATGTTGCTGGTGTAGGTGGTGTAATTATGATTGCAAAACATTTAGAAGATAATAAAAAATCATTAGAAAAAGAACTTGATAAAATCTTTACTAGAACGTTATCTTTGTTAAATCATAGCTCTAAATTACGCAAACCTCCATTCATTGTAGCAGAGCAACAAATAGAAGAAAAAAATAAAAAAATAAAAAGTCAATAATTTCAATGACTTATTGTTTCAAAAAAGACTAATCTTTTACTTGACAATCTGCTAATTGATGCTATATTAATACTATGACAATGCACTTAGAACAAGGGCTTACTACCCTAAATACGACAAGGCGCAAAAAAAAGCCAAAACCGTTACATACGTATATGGACGGCTTTCGCAAACATAATAAGTTCTTAGCAAAAATGAAACTGTCAAAAATGACTTTTGAAGAGTATGTTGATTATGTTCAAGGTAAATGGAAACCTATAAAACAACCACAACAGAAAATGAGTTTAGGTAACCCAACTACTACAGAACCAATGACTAGGCAAACATTACCACAACCTAAGTTGAGCAATAGAATTACTAGAGGTGGTACACGTAGTTGGAAAGAAACCAAAGAAAGACTTGAAGTTAGTAAACAATACTCTATTGTTCCAGCTTATAATAAAGGTCCATATATGGTAGTAGCAAAAGAAGATTTAAAAACAGCAGGTAGAAAAGTATGATGAGTCCAAGACCAGTACTATTTTTAATGTTGTTGTGGATATCTATACTTGTATTATTACAAGGATGTGCGGCCCCTAGCTTTTTAGTTGGTGGCGGAGCAACAGCAACAGCATCAAGTTCTTACCAAACATACAAAACGGTTACAATAGTAAAAGCAGGTGTTGATACAGCATTGGCAGTTGAAGGAAAGAAAACAACAACTGATCACATTGTTTCGTCAATCACAGGCAAGGATTGTAAAGCCACAAGAATACTTAAAGAAGAAACATTAAAAGTTTATTGCTTGGAAACAAAGCCAGACTTTTTAAGTAGCTTAACAGAAGAAGAGAAAAAATAATGTATGAAATTTGGTACACACCAAGAATACATGATGACGTATTGTGTTGGAAATTTGAAACAGAAGTAGATGCCCAACACGCCATGGCTAGTTTAAAAGACAAAAGGCCAAAAGCATTTCCATATCATTATATATGGAATAAACAAACTAAACAAAAAATAAACTACAAAGGAGAATATAATGCCTAAAATAGACAAAAACGATCCATTAGGACTGTATGCATCAGAACAATATGGAATATCAAAAGAACTTGAAAATGAAACTACACTTGGTTTAGATTTTCAATGGTGGTGGAAGATGGCAAAATATAAGAAAAAAGATATTCCTGCCAGACAGTTTAGCGACGTAAAAATTAAAGATCGTAATGCTGGTAATTATGGATGGCCTGGTCCAGAAAAGACCGTAAAGTACTGGGTTGAATTAGAAAATGGTTGGGCAGTAGGTATGCACGAACCTAAACGTGGTAAGGCAGAATTTCCAATGTATGAAATGCCTAAGGAAGAAAATGTTGCATGACTGATGTAGTAGAACAAATTGCAAGAATGAATCAAAAACAACGAGATGAGTTTGTTCATAACTTTGTAGTCAAATGGCCACAACTTGCATATGATATTAAACAAGCAATTCAAATAGAAATATTTGATCAGCGAGAACAAAAAGAACAAGAAGATCTAAAAGTATATTCAGAAATGTTTTCAGAAAAACCTTTAGTTCTTACTAAAGACATGGAGGTCAAATGAAAATAGATTTTATTAACGATATAGAATCAAGTGGCGAAAGTACTTGCGAAGTACATTTACTTTATACAAAAGACGATGCAGTACAATTATCTCATTCATCATCAATACTAGATGAAGGCACTGATGGATTATTAAGCGAAACAATTACACACAATAATTTTAAAGGTAAATTTTTAGATAGTTTTTTTATTACATCTAACAACTTGCCTTGCCATGATGCATTGTTTGTTAGTGTAGGAGATCCTGTTAAATTAGATGATGCTAAATTAGAAAAAGTAGGTGGAGCAATTTATAGTAAATTAAAAGAACGTGGCACACAAGGTCGTGTACTTGCATTTGTTGACAAAGAAGTACTACCATCATCTACTAATGTTGCTTTTGGTATGCAGTTAAAAGAATATAAGTTTGACAAATACTTTACTAAAAAAGACAAAGAAGAAACATTATTTGAAGTTGATATATGTCAAGAAGGTGCTGACTTAAAAAAAGTAAAAGAAGAGTATGCACACAAAGACGCAGTAATTGAAGGCACAGCATTTGCAAAAGATTTAATTTCAGAGCCTTCAAATGTACTGTATCCTGAATCTTATGCTGAACGTGTTAAAGGATTAGAAGCACTAGGACTCAAAGTAAAAGTATATGGTGAAAAAGAACTAAAAGAAATGGGTGCTGAAGCACTATTGGCAGTTGGCCAAGGTAGTGCTAGAGAATCTAAAATGGTTGTAATGGAATGGATGAAAGGCAAAAAAGGTGATGCACCTAGGGCCTTTGTTGGTAAAGGAGTTACATTTGATACTGGTGGATATTCAATTAAACCATCTAGAGGCTTGAAAGACATGAAATATGATATGGGTGGTTCAGCAGTGGTTGTTGGTACAATGATCAGTATTGCAAAACGTAACCTACCTATTAACGCAGTTGGTGTTATTGGGCTAGTAGAAAATATGGTGTCTAGTAATGCATATAAGCCTGGAGATGTAATCAACTCAATGAGTGGGCAAACTATTGAAATTGATAATACAGATGCTGAGGGTAGAGTAGTTCTAGCAGACTGTTTATGGTACACACAAAAAACATATAAGCCAAAAACAATGATTAATCTAGCAACATTAACCGGAGCAATTTCAATTGCACTTGGTGATCAACTTGCTGGCATATTTTCAAACAATGATGATTTAAGCAATCAACTTATTGATGCAGGACATAAAGTAGATGAAAAAGTATGGCGTTTACCATGCGATCCAATTGGAGAAAGATACGACAAATACGTTGATTCAACAATTGCTGACATGCATAATGTTGGTAAAGGCGGCGAAGCAAGTTCAACAACAGCGGCACAATTTTTACAGAGGTTTGTAAATGATGTTCCTTGGACACACATTGATATAGCAGGAGTTACTTGGAATGATAAAGGGTCAATGACAGCAAGTGGTGGTGCTACAGGATGGGGTATTAAATTGTTGAATAAGTGGATTGACACAAATGGCTCCTGACGAGTACTTACAAACGCATAAAATAAAACAACTCGAACAAGATCTGTATACATTAAAACGTAAACAGTTTAAACTAGATCAACGAGCAAAACATGAACAATATATGCGTAGGAGATACCCAGCAGTCGAAGAATCGTATCAACAATACCTAATGATGATGAAATTGGTTAAAAACTCTAAAGATAATAAATAACTGGATAAATACTTATGAAGGTTATTAATTATCATGCATGAACAAGAAGACAAATTTATAAAAAAATTATTAGATGCAAAATCTCAAGTTACTGTTTTTTTAATTAACGGTATTAAATTGAGTGGCGTCATAACGGCAATGGATGAGAGCACATTGTATCTACAACGTGAGCAACATACTCAATTAGTATATAAAAATGCAATTTCAACAATAATGCCAATTGATCCAATTACATTATAATATTATCAGTAGTTTTAATATATAAATACATATAGTGAGAAACCATAGAAACTTGAGGTTCAAGCTATCGTTGGTTTTTTGGGTTTGGTATAAACCATGAATCTTGAGGGGTAAGATCTCTTGAATGAGGATGAATTATATCGCGTTGTATATACGTTACCATCTGGTAGAAATATAATAACGGAACCCTAATTGAGTGGGACAAATTTTTTGCTCACTTTTGGCCACCTTGATTGGGGTTTAGTGAATTTAATTGACTTTGACAAGAAAATATATTAAAATAACAAAGTTAAGGAGAAATAATTATGAGTACTACAAGTCAACAATTATTAACATTGTTTGAAGAATACAAAGACAACAATGATAAGTTTTCTGAAAAAGGTAATAAGGCGGCAGGCACAAGAGCTAGAAAAGCCTTATCTGAAATCACAAAACTTGCAAAAGTAAGAAGAAAAGAAATACAAGAAGCAAAAACTACCGAAACTGCGAGTGCCTAAGGATTCAAAATGTCGCGACCTGAAAATTACACTATTGAAAAAACTGTGTGGCGATCAGGTCGCAAGAATAACTTTGGTGACGAGCTAGTTGTAGCTCAAGGTAAAATTGATAACGATCCTTGTTATGTAATGGCATGGGAAGTAACACAAGATAGACCAGAGTGTGTATCTTGGAACGGTAAACGTTCTTGGTTTCCACGAATGCATTGGATTGATAGAATACCACCAAACCACATTAAGGTTCGCAACTATCCAAGCGGTAATGATTATTATATAAAAAAAGATAAACACTTTACAGTTATTGATGGTGAAATTTATATCAAATATATGCAAGATGAAAATGATAGTCTTTATCATCCTTATTATACAAATATAATTTACAATCCAGCGGCAAAAACAAGAGCAATTGAATATGTAACATGGTTTAATGAAAACCAAAGACAACTTGATAACTATGATAGGCTGTTAAGCACATCAAAACAAGCTAAAAAACGTAGACGACTTAGATCGCAAAAACAGATAAATACTACAAATGATTAACATAACAGATACAGCAAAATCATATTTAACTAACACAGCATTAAGCAAAGATAAACCATATGTGCGTTTTTCTGTTAAAGGCGGTGGATGTGCAGGTTTTAAGTATGAATGGAACTTCGCAGATGAAGAAGCTGAAGATACAATTAAATTTGAACTAAATGAAGGCAAAGCATTATTAATAGATAAAGTTGCTGAAATGTACATACTTGGTTGTACAATTGACTATGTTGAAGAATTAGGTGGATCATATTTAAATGTTGTAAATCCAAATGCAACATCATCATGCGGATGTGGGGAGAGTTTTGGTGCCTAAAAATGTTTTTGAACAACCAGATTTAGATAACGATCAACTAATGAAGTTGATTAACTCAATTCAAAATAAAATTAATCAAGTTGGTAGACGTGGTGGATATACAGAAGCACACAAACAGATGCAACGTCAACTAGCATTTCTTACACAAGAATTGCGAGATCGTCAAACTAAAGAACAAGATTTAGAAAGATTTGACGAAAAACCTTTCACAATAGGTGATTAATTAACACATATCATAAATATATTATATGGCAAAAGGCAATTCAGGTTCTGGAGTAAAAAAAACTTCCAATGGTGGAACGACTGGACGACCAAGCCGAAAAATCACAAATGCAATAAAAAGAGATAGACGTAAGTTTATATTTGTTGATATGCAAACAATTAGAAGCATGACAGCACATGAAAACTTTTATAGAGAATTGGCCGGACGTAGAGATCAAAAGTCTAAAGATCAATATGCTAAACATTTAGAAAAACAAAGCATTATACTAGAAGCAGAAAAATTGTACAAAAAATACAAAAAAGCAGGATGTACATATGGTGCCTGTGTACAAGCAGTTAAAACAAACTGGGTAAGCAACTTAACACAAAAGTGGAATCAGCGAGTTAGCGAAGCTTAAAAGATCTTGACAATCAATACATTTTAATATATTATACAACTATGTCAGAAGTAGGTCGTATTACAAACACAAATCAATATGGTGAACCAATCGTAAATTGCAATGATTTAATTGAATTGGTATATCAAGGTTATGATATTGATAAGGTTAGAGTTAATGATGATAGAGTTGAAAAGTATAATTCTATTATAGAAGATTTATCATTAGAGTGGCCAGCTATCAAAAAATTAACTGATATAGATATTCCAGTTGAAGATTATGATCGTGCATTACAATCAGATTGGTACATGCCAAGTAATTATAAAAATATGGATATTGAAGAACATGTTAGAAATTTAGCTAAAGACACAAATGAAAAAATAAGAGTTGAAGAAGAATTGATTTTATACAAAAAATTTGCTATACTAGATGTATTAAGATTTTTAGTATATTTAATCGACACAATGAGAGAAAATAAAATTGTATGGGGAGTAGGTAGAGGATCATCTGTATCATCATACATATTGTATCTATTAGGGGTACACAAAGTAAATTCTATCAAATATGGTCTAAATATTACTGACTTTTTGAAAGATAAATAATTATATAGGAGTATAACTTATGTCAATTAAAAAATCAAATAGAGGACAGGCAATTGATATGTCGAGTCTTGTATTAACAAATGAAGAAGCAGTAGCAGTAGGTAACATGAAAGTTAATGCTAGAGGTGATCAATTAGACACTAAAGGTAATGTTGTAAAAACAAAAACTGAACAAGCTCAAGCATACTATCAAAATAATCCTAAAGCGGCTGTAAAAACTGTAAGTATTAAAGATGCAGTTGATGTTTCAGCAACAAAAACAATGGAACAACCTGTAACTGAAAAACCAAAAACACAAAAGACAGCAAAGCCAAAAGCAAAACAACCAAAAATGAAAGAAGTTGAATTGCCAAATGGTGATATTGAATTAGTACAAGAAACAGAAGAGTAAAATATGCACGTAACAAAAGGTAAAATACGTCCTTTGAGAAATAAAATCTTGGTTAAAAGTATTGATCAAGGTATGCGGAAATCCAAAGGTGGAATTATACTTCCATCTGCAGATAAAATTTCAGATGGCGGACATGGAATTAGACCACGTTGGGCAGAAGTATATGCTGTTGGTCCTGAAATTGATTGGGTACAACCTGGTGATTATGTATTAATGGAACATGGTCGTTGGACAAAAGGCGTGCAAGTTGAAGATGATGGAGAAGAGTTTGATCTTCGTGTTGCTGACCCAAAAGGCATTCTTGGTAAATCTAATGACAAACCAGATGATCTTCAGGACGGCGGCGTTGCTACATTTTAAACATTTGACAAAATATACAATTTATACTATAATAAAGCATAATGTCAGATGATATAAAAAAAATAAAAAAAGATGTTGCAGATATTAAGAAACAAATTCATGAACTCAACAATAAACTTGATGGGCATATTGAAAGAATATGGGCAGTATATAACCATCTGCAAAAACCAATTGAAACAGTAAAAAACTTATTTGGCGGGAATAAAAAATGAAACAACTTTGGGTAGAACAATACAGACCTAAAAAAGTAAAAGAATACGTATTTAGAGACGAGCAACAAGAACGACAAGTTCAAAGTTGGATAGACTCTAAAGCTATTCCGCATCTATTGTTTAGTGGTGATCCGGGTACAGGTAAGACTACACTTGCAAAATTATTGTTACATGAATTAGAAGTTGATAAAGGTGATGTATTAGAAATAAATGCATCTAATGAAAACTCAGTAGATGTTATGCGTGAAAAAATTACAAACTTCGCTCAAACAATGCCGTTTGGTGATTTTAAATATGTTTTATTAGATGAAGCAGATTATATTACACAAAACGGTCAAGCAATATTGCGTGGACTAATGGAGTCGTTTGCATCAACTTGTAGATTTTTATTAACTTGTAATTATGAACGTAGAGTTATTCCAGCAATACATTCACGTTGTCAAGGATTTCATATTAAAAGTTTAGATCAAACTATGTTTGCAGTAAGAGTTGGCGAAATACTTACAAATGAAAAAGTTGAATTTGATATGGATACACTTGATATCTATGTTAAAGCAAACTATCCAGATTTAAGAAAGTGTATTAACACTTGCCAAATGAATTCACAAACTAATAAATTAGAAAAACCACAAGATGGTGATCTTACAGAAGGCAATATGGAGATTACTTATGTTGCTATGTTCCAAAACGGTGACATTGAGAAAGCAAGAAAGTACATTGTTGAAAATGCAGATTCTAATTCATATGAAAAAATTTATCGTAAAATGTATGAAAATCTTGAATGGTTTGGTGACACAGAAGAAAAACAAAACAGAGCATTGTTGGCAATACGTGAAGGTATTGTTAATCATGCAGTGGTTGTTGACCCAGAAATCAATCTAGCGGCTACAATGGTAGAACTAGAAATGATTCGTGGTAAATAACTATATGAGCACTAAAAAAGGTCACTTTATAGTATTCCAACACACATACATGCCGGCCCCAGGGGCTAATACATCAATGAAAAACTTTGGCACAGAAGGAAAATGGAGAGTGCAAGAGTATGTTTACTTTGTTGATAAGTTAAGACCAAAGCATTGGGATTCATCAACAGTTATAATTGATTATGATAACTGGAAAGTTTTAAAAGATAGTACAGGCGGTGATGATGTAACAGTCCAAGGAATGTTAGATCATGTTAATAAACATTATCCACAGCAATACCAACAATTCATGCAAGTTGTTAAAGATGTTACTCCTAAAAAAGATTGACATTTTTAATAAATCGTATATAATAAACAAATAATGAAAATAGATATACAAAAAGTTTGGATAGTAGATTTAGAATCAGTAGAAACAAGATATACTTGTCAGTGGAAAACACACGTTCCTAAATTATTAAATGATGAAGGATTTTTAGTTAGAGTTATTGACGGTGCTGACGATATTCCACCTGCAACAACACCAGGTGCTTTTTTAAACTTTGGTGGAACAAATATTTATAAATCAACACAAATGGAAAAACTATCACGAGCCTTTACTGAAGGCGAAGTTAAAGATGGCGACCATATTATTTTTACTGATGCTTGGCATCCTGGTATTATTAATGTTAAGTATATGTCTGAACTACTTGGAATCAAAGTTATCACACATGGTCTATGGCATGCCGGCTCATATGATCCAGCAGACTTTTTAGGTAGATTGATTGGAGATGCTCCATGGGTAAGACATGCAGAAAGATCAATGTTTGAATGTTTTGACCACAACTATTTTGCAACAGAATTTCACGTAAGATTATTTGGCAAATCACATAAAGTCCGTAGTGTAAATGATAAAATTATACAAAGTGGATGGCCAATGGAGTATATGAAAGATACTCTTAAAAAATATAATGGAATGAAAAAACGTGATTTAATTTTATTTCCACATAGAATTGCTCCTGAAAAACAACCACAAATATTTAGAGACCTAGCAAAACATTTACCACAGTATGAATTTATTGTGTGTCAAGATGAACAATTAACTAAAGATGAATATCATACTTTACTTGGAGAAGCAAAAATGGTGTTCTCAGCAAATACACAAGAAACATTAGGTATATCACCATACGAAGGAATACTAGTTGGTGCAATGCCATTAGTTCCTGATAGATTAAGTTATACGGAAATGTATGATGATATTTGGAAATATGATCCAACTTGGACTAGTTCTTATGCCAGTTATGAAATACACAAATATAAGCTAGTTGATATGATTAAAAATGATATGCAGAATTATGATAATAAGTTGCCAAAATTAAAAGATTTAGAGCAAAAATTAACTGATACGTATTTCTCTGCAAATAATTTAGTAAATACTATTAGTAATTATGGCAAACAAGAAAATAAAGAAACCAAAGAAAAAAATAGGAAAATCTCACTTACAGTTTGAGATTGATTCCGGAATGAAATTACCAGACGTAATTGATTGGCAAGAGCAAGAGGTAATGGATTCTCTATCGACATACTTTAAAGAAAAAATAAAAAAAGGTGTACGTTACGTTAGTATGGCAGAAATATTAGAATTATTTGGCCATGAACCTGAATATCATCATAAAAGACAATATTTTGAAATAGCAGATATTAGTGATGACTATGAAGATAGACTTGGAATGAATCATAATGGGATTTACTATCCAATGGCTAACTATTCTTACCATTAAAAAAATACTTGCATTTTCAAAACAAAATTGTTATAATAAGAAATATTAACGGCAATCCACTGCCTTAACATCGGAGAATGGTAATGAAAATAAAAGATAAAATTCTACAGAGACTAAAAGATAACAACACAAGATACTGGGCTAATGATAATATCTCTAAATATATTGAGCCAGGTGAAAAACAACAACTAATTGATGAGGCAGTTCCTGCTTTTGAAAATGTACTACAAAGTTTACTAATAGATACTGAAACAGATCCTAACAGCAAAGATACTGCAAGGCGTATGGCAAAAATGTACATCAACGAAATCATGAGTGGCAGATATGAAGACATGCCTAATCCAAGTGCATTTCCTAACTACATTGAAAATGGATATGAAGGTATGCTTGTTGTAAGAAGTGAACTTAAAAGTGTTTGTTCACATCATCACCAGCCAGTGTCTGGTGTAGCATACATTGGTATCATTGCTGGTCCTAAACTATTAGGTTTAAGCAAGTACACAAGAATTGCACAATGGTGTGCAAAACGTGGAACACTACAAGAAGAACTTAATGTTATGATTGCTAACGCAATTCAAAAGCAAACAGGCAGTGAACACGTTGGTGTGTATGTACAAGCAACACATGGTTGCTGTGAAAACAGAGGTATTAAAGCACACAGTAGTTTAACACAAACCACAGTGTTAAGAGGTGATTTTAAAAATATTGAAGGAACTAAAAAAGAGTTTATGGACAATATTAAATTACAACAAGAATTTGCTCCAAGGTAGAGTTGAGTATAATGATTAATACAGCAAGGAAAACATACCGTAGTGAACACATCTTATTTACTTTTCATCCTATTGATAGTGTTGATTATGAAGTTTGGGAAGATATGCAAATAGCAAATAAATTAGAAAAGTATACTAATTGGTTTAAAAATAATAGTGTGCCAGCAAAGAAATACAGTTTTAAGAAATATTCGCATAATGATTTAACAGATGATCTTACAGGACACATCACTGTACAAATATTTGATAAGAAAATTGATACACTATTTAAGTTGACATGGATATGATAAAAGTTAAAAAATTTATAAAAGATAGTTATACTTTTTCACCACTTGCATTTTGGTGTGAAATGGTTGAAGCAATTTTGTTAATTACAGCAAGTGCAATATTAACATTTACAATTTTAGATCCTGCAACTAAATTGTTTATACCAATGTATTTTGTTGGATCAGCATTAGGAGTAATTAGTGCAGTTATACGTAAAGCGGCATTTGTTATAATACTATGTGGTTGGTTTACAATAATGAATGCAATAGCACTAGTACAATTGTTTATATTGTGATGAAAATAATTATAGCAGGATATGGGTACGTTGGTAAAGCAATTGAACAAGCATTATCAGAGCACTCAATAACAATAGTTGATCCAGCATACAATAATAAAACTATTAAAGATGCAGATTACGATGCATTAATAATTTGTGTATCAACCCCACAAAGACAAGATGGTGCTTGTGATATGCAAAATGTATTTGATTGCATTGATGAATCAAATGATAAGCCAATATTAATTAAAAGCACAATTAGTTTAGAAGGTTGGCAACAACTTAAACAAAAGTATCCTAACAAAGGCATAACGTTTAGTCCAGAGTTTTTGAGAGCAAAAACAGCCATAGAAGACTTTAACAAACAAACAACAATGTATTTTAGTGTAGATAACTGGGAATTTTGGAGTAAACTTTTTTCAAACAACAATAAAAATTTAAAATTTAAATTAGCAAGTGCTGAAGAATTAATTCTATCAAAATATTTTAGAAATAGTTTCTTAGCAACAAAAGTTTCTTTCTTTAATCAAATGTATGATCTGTGTTCAAAACTTAATCTTAATTTTGACAAAGTGAGAGAATGTGTAGCAGATGATATGCGAATAGGTGAAAGCCACAGTTACATAACTGATGAAAGAGGTTTTGGCGGACATTGTTTTCCAAAAGATACAAATGCATTAGTTACAACAGCAAACAACAATGAAGTTGGATTGTCTGTGATAAAAGAAGCAGTAGAATATAATAATTTTTGGCTTCATTTAAATCAAGCAGTAAAAAATAATAAGGTAAAAGATGAAAGTAGGAATAACATTTAGTACATTTGACTTGTTACATGCAGGTCATATTTCTATGTTGCGTGAAGCAAAAGGTCAATGTGATTATTTAATTGTTGGTCTACAAAGCGATCCAACAATTGATAGGCCAGATACTAAAAATAAACCAATTCAAACAATGTTTGAAAGGTATCTACAATTAAAAGCAGTTGAATATATAGACGAAGTAGTTCCTTATCAAACAGAAAAAGATGTAATTGATATCTTGCAAACTTTACCAATTGATGTTAGAATATTAGGTAAAGAATATAAAGAAAAAGATTTTACAGGCAAAGATGCTTGTAACCAACGTGGTATTGAACTGTATTTTAATACAAGAGATCACAGATTCAGCACTACAGATTTAAGGAAAAGGGTAACAGATGGCAGATAAAAAAATTTATTATAGTTGGCAAGACATTGAAGATATGACATCAGATGTTATCCAACAAATTGCAGTTGACGGTGATGGATTTAAACCAGACTACATAGTAGGATTAACACGAGGTGGATTAATTCCTGCAACAATGATAAGTCATTACTTTGAAGTGCCAATGCATACATTAGAAATTAAATTACGAGATCATGCTGTTCAACCAGAATCAAATAAGTGGATGGCCCAAGATGCCCTTGATGGTAAAAAGATTTTAATCGTTGACGACATTAACGATACCGGTGAAACATTATCTTGGATTAAACAAGATTGGAATAACAGTGGTAAAATTATTAAAAACAACAAGTCAGAAATTAATTGGGAAGACAATATAAGATTTGCAGTATTGGTTGAAAATGAACCAAGCAAATTTGGTGATGTTGATTATGTATCAAAGTTCATCAATAAAATCGACCATCCTCAATGGATAGTATATCCATGGGAAGAGTGGTGGGCTATATAGATAGTCAAACAATAAAGGAGAGGAGCATGAGACAAGGCTTGAAAATACCAAAAGTAACATTTAGAACTAGAGAAGGCGATGAAGAAGAAACACAAGGCAGTGGTTGTGCTATTGGCGGAGTTTGGGTAGATAAAACTACAGACCATTATTTTAAAAATAAGAGAGTAGTACTATTCAGCTTACCTGGTGCATTTACACCTACCTGTTCTTCGAAACAACTTCCAGGGTTTGAAGAAAATTATGATACTATTCGATTATTAGGAATTGACGAAATTTACTGTATGAGTGTAAATGATTCATTTGTAATGAACGCATGGGCAAGACAGCAACATATTAATAACGTAAAAGTTATTCCAGATGGATCTGCTAACTTTACACGTTTTATGGGTATGCTAGTTGGTAAAAACCATTTAGGGTTTGGAATGCGTAGTTGGAGATATATGGCAGTAATCAACGATGGTATTGTTGAAAAATGGTGGCAAGAACCAGGAATCAACAATGACGGAGAGGACGATGATCCATATATTGAGTCAACACCTGAAAAAATGTTAGAATATCTAGAAGAACATAGCGGTTGACATATTGCCTAAATACTATATAATAGGTAGTATAATGGAGTATATAATATGGCATTAGCACAACATGAGTTTGGTAAAACTGTAGAAAAGAAGTTCTATTATTCTGAAATATTTCACAGTATTCAAGGTGAAGGACATTACACAGGTGTTCCAACAGCATGGATACGTTTCTTCTTGTGCAATTTGCAATGCAATGGGTTTGGGCAAATAGATCCAACCAACCCAGACACATATGATTTGCCATTTGAAAATTTTGATGTATCTAGTGTAGACAAAGTTGAAGACTTGCCTGTTTGGGACAAAGGTTGTGATTCAAGTTACACATGGGCTAAGAAGTTTAAAGAGCTGATGGGTCAAGAAACACCAACTGTGATGGCAAACAAAATAGTTGATATAATGAAGAATGAAAGTAATCCACAAGGATTATTTAAACACCCAGTAACAGGACAAAGTCAACATTTGTGTATCACAGGTGGAGAGCCATTAATGGTTACAGGACAAACAGCAACCATAGGCATATATGAAGAACTTGAAAGACAAGGTAACTTGCCTGGATCGATGACATTTGAAACTAATGGCACACAAAAACTTAGACAACCATTTATTGATTGGGTTAACAGAATTGATACAGAAATATTCTTTAGTTGTAGTCCTAAACTGTTTACAGTATCCGGTGAGAAAAGAGAAAAAGCAATCAAGCCTGAGATTGTGGCAGAGTATAGAAAACTTTCTAGCAAAGGACAATTAAAGTTTGTGGTAGGTCCTGATGATAGAGAGTGGGAAGAAATGGAAGAAGTAATTAAACTTTTTAAAGCACAAGGTGTTGATTGGCCAGTATGGGTTATGCCTACAGGTGCAAGAGAAGAAGAACAAACAGCAGGTGCAGGAAAGGTTGCCGAAAAGGCTTTCAAACGTGGTTACAATGTCGCGGCGAGAGTTCACGTTTATCTTTTTGGTAATGCGATAGGAACATGATCAAAGATATTTGGTTTAAAGCAGAAGAAATAGTTTCAAAAGTAGATGTAGCAGAAACAGTTGTCAAGGTATTTAAAACAACAATTATGTTTATTGCATGTGTGGGAGTATTTGCAGTGTTATTGATATCAACATTATTTAAAGATAGAAAAAGAATTATTTACAACAGAGATAATACACGAGAGTATCTTGTGAGATACTATTTGTTTTTAAAAGATAGAAAAAACTTTCCTTTTAACTTTACATTACACAAAGTGATGTTAGGTGATGAACCAATACTACATAGTCATCCTTGGAATTGGGGTGCTATAATATTAAAAGGTGGATATTGGGAACATACTCCTAAAGGTAAATTTTGGAGGGGTCCTGGCAGTATAAGATTTAGAAAAGCAGAAGATTTACACTATTTAGAATTAGCCAAAGATGAAAATGGCAATGAAATTCCTTGTTGGAGTATATTTTTTATGGGTAAAAAAACAGAAGGTGATCATTGGGGATTCCTTGTTAATGGTAAAATGATACATCACGAAGAATTTCTTAAAAACAGAGACAAATATCCAACAACTAGATTAGAACAGATGTCTAATCTTACACACGATCCTATTGCACATTGCTAATATGGATAGTACTAAATTAAAATTTATCCAACAGAATATCAGTCGTGCTAAGAACAGAGGCCAAAAATCTTGGTCAAGTGAAATAACTAAAATTGATGTATATAATATTGGCCAAAAACAAAATTGGAAATGTGCTATAACTGGAGATGATTTAGAATTTGTACGTGGAGGAGGAAAATGGCAAAATAAATGGTGTAACCCACAATCGTGTACAATTGATAGGATAGATCCAACAAAAGGATATACAGTAGACAATATTCAACTATTAACACACAAAGCAAATACTTGGAAAAGTTCATTTACACACGATGAATTAAGAGATTTAAGTGAAAGATTTCTTCAAAAGACCACTTGACATTACCGCTAAATATGTTATAATGACTTATATAGAATACTTAAAATGGAGAATAGAAATGCTTAAATTTGATAATGTAATTATATTTCCCATAGAAAAGACAATAAAAAATGAAAAAGAAAAATAAAATACCATTTAACTTAAATCCAAAAGGATGGTTACTAAAAGGCAAGGACAAAGAACGTGCCAAAGCACATCATGAATTATCAGGTACAGAACTTGATAAGAAACTTGCTGATATAGATAACAAGCCTTTTGTGACTGTATTGAATACGAACTTTGATCCAGAGAACCCAAAGAAAGGATACTTTGAGTTAGACTGGAATCAATCATTTATTGATATGTTATCTAAAAATAATTACACAGGTGTAACAGATGACGAAATTGTTAACAAATGGTTTGATGATCTTTGCCGAGGCATTGTTTTAGAAACCATGGACCAAGATGTGTTTGAAGAATTAAAAGCACAACAAGAAAACAGAGAAAAAATTTCTAAAACTGAACTCAAAGATGGCAAAGTAGAATATTCGTGACATATATATTAGTAGATACAGCAAACACATTTTTTAGGGCTAGACATGTTTCTAGTAGAGGAACTGACCTAGATACAAAGATCAGTTTGGCATTTCACATTCTTTTTAATTCACTTAAAAAAGCCAACACAATGTTTTCAGGATCACACGTTGTATTCTGTTTAGAAGGACGTAGTTGGCGTAAAGATTTTTACGAACCATATAAAAAGAATCGTGCAGTTGTACTTGACAAAAGAACTGAACGTGAAAAAGAAGAAGATGATTTTTGGTGGGAAGCATTTGATCATTTTTGTACATTTGTAAAAGAAAATACAAACTGTTCTGTATTGCGTGAACCAACATCAGAAGCAGACGATTTAATTGCGTTATGGACACAAGCACATCCAAATGATAAGCACATTATTATATCATCAGACTCAGATTTTTATCAGTTAATAAATCAAAACATCTCTTTATATAACGGAGTAGCAAATCAAATTGTTACAGCAAATGGTTTTTATGATGAAAAAGATCGTCCTATTATAGATAAAAAAACAGGTGAAACAAAGTTACCACCTAATCCAGAGTGGTTATTGTTTGAAAAATGTATGAGAGGTGACTCAACAGACAATGTTTTTTCAGCATATCCAAAAGTACGTAAAACTAAACTTGAAGAAGCATTTGCTGATAGAGATAATCAGGGATTTGTTTGGAATAACATGATGTTACAACGTTGGACAGACCATAATGGTGTAGAACATAGAGTAAAAGAATGCTATGAAAGAAATAAGAAGTTAATTGATTTAACTAAACAACCAGAAGAAATTAGAACTAAAGTATTTGCAGAAATATTAAAAGCACAGAATCCAAAACATATTGATCAAGTTGGAATACGTTTTATGAAGTTTTGTGCAAAGTATGGCTTAACAAAATTAGCTGAACAGCCAACTGATCATGCACAATACTTAAATGCAGGATACAAAATTGTTGAAAGCCAAACAAATAATTAAAGATTCGTTTTGGATCTTAGAAGCCAATGAGCAAAAGATTGGCACTATGAGACATGCAAATAATATGTGGCAAGTATTGTTAGAAAAAGATCGAAAAGATTTTGACTCTTATAATAATGTAATTGAATTTTTAGGAGAAGATCCGTTAAAAGTTAATAGCAAATCACTAGCAGAACAACCAGTGCAAGGTGACTTTGATGTTGATGGATATTCTACTCCTGTACAACCTTATAATGTAGAAAAGTATAAATTACTTCCTACATACACTAAAACACCTAAATCTAATGTAAAATACAGTGCAGGCTATTATGGTATTGAGTTTTCAAAAGGCTGGGTACCCTCTTTTAACCCTAAATTAAACACTTTGCTAGAAGGTGCAATCTCGTATGTTGGTCCTTTCCACTCAGAAATGGAAATGAATATCAACATAAATAATAAAAAGCGAGAACGAAAGCACACACATGGCACAGTATGATAATATTAAGAATTTCTGTAACAGAATAATTCATTTACAAAAAACAGGTAGTAAAGAAATTCGGTTGACTCAGCAAGAAGCTATTGAGATAATGTGTGAGCTCAACCAATTACTATTAAAAGAGCAAAATACTGTTCAAGTACCAACGGTGGAATCAAATGATCGACAGCCAGTTGACGCAGGAACATTCTAGGAGATATCATGAATAAAATTTTTAATGTAATACCAGCACTAATGGCAATGGTATTATTATTTACGACTAATGCACTAGCATCATATGATGACGACAATAATCCAAATACATTTGTATATAACTCTTGTATGTATAACACAACACCTGAAATAGTTGCAGAAACTATTCCTAGTGTTGTATACATTTATATGGAAAGAACTTTAGACACTGGAGAAGAAAGCGAATTTGGTGGATTAATGCCTAGTCTTCCGCAACCATCAGCAGGAGTAGGAACAGGTTTTTTTATTAATGATAATGGATACATTGTTACTAATGCACACGTTGTAAAAAATGCATCTAGTCTAAGAATATACTATTGGGAATCTCCTTTAGAATATAGCGAAGCAGAAATAGTAGGTGTAGATGAAATTGCTGATATTGCCGTAATAAGAATTAATCCAGAAGGTCCAACAAAATTTGTTAAATGGGGAGATAGTGAAAAATTAGAAATAGGTGAAGATGTTATCGCAATTGGTCACGGGTTAAGTATGCCGTGGGCAGTTACAAAAGGAATTATAAGTTATAAAGATAGACGACCAGATACTACAAAACCTATGATTACATATAATCAATCTGATACAGTTATTAATCAAGGTAACTCTGGAGGTCCATTATTTAATATGTGTGGAGAAGTTATTGGAGTAAACACATTATTATTTTCAAGAACTGGATCTTTCTCAGGAGTTGGATTTTCAGTTCCTTCAGATTTAGCAAAAAGATCAGTTGATCAAATTATAGAAAAAGGATATGTAACATATCCAGCAATTGGCATACATATGAAAGCAGTTGAAACACTGGAAGAAAGACAAGAATTATTAGATAAAGGAATAAGCTCAGTTGTTAAAGTTGATAAAACACCAGAAGACGGAGCGGCCTTTGTAGCAGGATTAAAATCTGATGATGTGATAGTTTCAGTAGGTGGCGAAGAAGTTATTGGATCACTTGACATTATTAAACAATTATGGTATAATGATATTGGCGATACATTAAAAGTTAAAGTTTATAGAGATGGCAAGTTTATAACTTTTGATGTGAAACTAAAAGAATTTAAATTTGCTAAAGAAGGAAAATAATAATGAAAGAAGTAATAGTATATAGTAAAAACATGTGTGGATATTGTGTACAAGCAAAAAATTGGTTAAAAAATAAAGGTGTTGAATTTAAAGAAATTAACATTGAAGAACAACCAGAAGCACGTGAGTTTATAATTGGTGAAGGTCATAGAACTATGCCTCAGATTTATATTGATGGATCGAGTATTGGTGGATATGACAAGCTAGTTAAACTAGATGAATCTGCATTTAATTAAGCTATAATGTCCAATAAATACTTGTATGTTCAAGTTAAAAAACATATCAATAGATGTAGAAATTTCAACAAAGTGTACAATTAAATGTCCAGCTTGTCCAAGAACTTATTGGAAAGACAATACCTGGAATACTGGATTTATGAAAGTTGATGTCCTTAAATCATTTGTATCAAATAGCAATTATTGGAGTTACAACTTTTGTGGAGCATTTGGAGATGCATTGTATCACCCAAACTTTAATCAAATAATGGAGTTTATGATTTCTCAAAATAAAGGATTTTCAGTTGAAACAAATGGTGCATACCGAAATGAAAAATTTTGGAATGAGTTTATTTCATTTAATTGGAATCCACGTTATCATAGATTTATTTTTAGTATTGATGGACTTGAAGACACTAATCATATATATAGAAAAAATAGTGATTGGAAAAGTATTATGCTGGCTCTTAATACAATTACCTCGGTTCCTAAATATCGAAGACCACACCTTAAATGGAAGTATTTGGTTTTTCCTTATAATGAGCACCAAGTGGAAGAAGCAAGAGCACTAGCAAAAGATATTGGATTTGATCAGTTTGAAACTTACAAAAGTTTAAGAAAATACAATACACAATGGTTTGAAAATGATCAAGAAAGACGTAACATACAATGGCAGTAGAAGATTTAGATCCAAAATGCTTTAAAGATATGGCACATTTTTTAAGTGCTGATGGTAATCTTTATCCTTGTTGCTTCGTATATGTTCAAAAAGACGAGCTTAAAGAGTGGGCTATAAAGAATAATGCTGATATAAACGATTTAAATATTGAAAAAAACACTCCAAATCAAGTAGAAACGTCTAATTTTATGAATAAATTTAACAAATCGTTTGCTATAAAGACCTGTTATAGAGAATGTGGCAAAAAAGGGTATAATACTTCTCTAACTGGACAACCAAAGTGGGAAACGTATAAAACAACGAATAAGGCATAAATACAATTGTTATGGAAACACAAGATATATTAGATAATCATTACGCAGTTCATCAAAACACTAGCTTACTTGACATATTGTTAGAGTTTGAAAAATCTATGGACGAGATGGGCATTTACACTTACAAAAACTGGCTAGAAGGAGAAGTTGTAGATGGTCCTAAAGTTGGTAGATATTGGGTAGACATTACATTAATGTACCCAAGAGAGCAGATGCCAGATCCAGCCGGTGGTCAACGTCTATTAGGATATGACTGTAAAGTGTATTACAAAAAAGATTATTACATGGCTCCACGTAGAGTAAAAACCCCAGGTGATTTTAAACCTGGAACAAAAAAACCACAAGCAGACGAAGTGCCAGTATGGTTGGTATCTATTAAGATGCCAAAACGATTATTAGATAACTTTGATTTAGAAACTGATGCAGATGCAGAAGTAAAAAATCAAGCAAAAGACGAGGGGATTACAGATGAAACTACAATCACTAGTAACGAGTAAACGCCTTGAAGAAGGTTTAAGACCAGGTGACTTAGAACATCTAGTTTTAAACAAAGTTAGTATTGATCAATTTGAACCTAAAACAGGTGATTCAAAAGATATTTTAGTAATGGGCTTGTATTCAAAAGATGATGAACCAGCTCAAGATTTAGCAAGATTTATTGAACGAGGTTATATTGGTGTTGCAGATACAGAAGTATCACCAGGACCAGATGAAGATGGGAACTACATGGTTTTTGTAGAAATAAAAAAAGATGCAGAAACTTTAAATCGTGTAGTAGAAATACTCAACGACATTAAGAGTGTAACAACAGTTCGAGAATGGCAATTAAATTTTTATGGTGGTAAAACACACATGTTATCAGAAAAGATGATTACTCAAGCACTAAAGAATTAATGCCAAAAGACGATATTTTAAAATTAAGCGGAACAGTATCAACAGTATTACCTGGAGGAATGTTTCGAGTAACGTTAGAAAATAAACATGAAGTGTTAGGTCATTTAAGTGGAAAGATGAGAAAGAATCATATTCGAATTTTAGAAAATGATAAAGTTGACATTGAAGTTTCACAATATGATTTAACAAAAGGAAGAATAGTATATAGGTATAAATGATATGTGGTTTTGGATTATAAAAGCAATGGCTGGAGCAATTATTGGAAATGCAACAGCAACATGGTTTCGAGATACCAAGCTAGGTGTATGGTTCTATAATAAGGTAGATTCACTATACAACTGGGCGGCAAAAAGGTATAACGTAAAACTTCTCACTGATGAGGAGAAAAGAATGGCGAAGTTTCCAGCTTTAACAAAAAAGTTAGCTGACCTTGAGAGTAGGATTTCAAAGGTAGAAAAATAAGCCATATAATAATATAATAAAAGGAGATGAACATGAATTGGTTAACAGATAGACTTAAAGAAAAAGCGTCACATGGTGGACTAGGTTTAGTAGCAGTTGGTTTAATTATCTTATTCTTAGGTAGTTGGATTAACATTGCGGCTTATGCCGCGATTGCCTTTGGTGCATATCAATTTTTTACAAGAGGCTAATAATGAGATTTAGAGAACTAGTTCAGCAAATACAAGAGAGTATGAGTTTTTCAGCAGGTGCCAAAGATCCAAAAGATAATTATTGGAGATCATCTGTTGATTCGGGCGATAGATATCATCCTGATGTTTACAAAGCAGATTATCCGTATGATGCAGAGCCAAAACCAAATCCAGATTACAAACCTGAACTAGATCTCAGTCTTGCAAATACAAATATGAGACAAGTAATGGATGAACTTGGGTATCCAACAGACTTAGAAGATGCATCACCTTTTCCAATTGATGAGTTTATAGCAAAAACTACACAATGGCTACAAAAAGCAATTGGTAAACCATCACCAGAAGAACCAACAACAATTGATAAGTCCGGTGGCGGAGCAACAATGATTGGTGGCGGTAAACGTGAAGGCTACTATAATGATGTAATTAAAAGAATGAATCATATTGCTAGAGTAGGTAAACAAAATGGAGCAACTCATGTCTGGGCCGCTTAATATTATTGTTGATAAATTTAACAAAGACACAGCAGTATTTTTTTCTAAATTAAGTAGTGCGGCATATTATACACCAAAGTCATTTACACATTTTTTACGTAAAGAAAATATAATTGATGATTATCATTATCAATTTTTAGATAGAAACGGTTCTCAAGCATACATACTTTGGAATGATGATACTTTTATAATTGCTTTTAGAGGAACACAACCAAAAGAAATGAAAGATATATTTTCTGATATGAAGTTTTGGAAAAGGTCAGCATGGGAAGGTGGTAAAGTACACACTGGATTTTCAAACTATGTTGATGAAATTTGGGATGACATTAAAAGAATATTTTTTGAACATGGTACTAACTTAAAAACAAATAAAACTAAAAAAGTTTACACTACAGGACATTCATTGGGTGCGGCGGCGGCAACAGTTGCGGCTTCACGGTTAGGTACGTTTGCTAGAGGATGTTTTACTTACGGGTCACCTAGGGTTGGCAATAGAACATTTACAAAAACAATCAAATGTCCAGTGTGGAGATTTAGAAATCAAAGAGATTTAGTTACAAGAGTACCGTGGGTAATAATGAACTATACACATGTTGGTAACTTTTGCTATATTGATCGTAATCATGATTTAAGAATTGGTGCAGTAAAGTTTTGGAGAATGTTTAAAGATGGTGTAGCAAGTATTTTTAATAAAACAGTTGGTGATGGTTTTGTAGATCACTCAATTGGCGACTACACTAAATATATTGACAACTGTGATACAGTTCATAAAAAGGATTAAACATGTTTGGCTACATTAAAGTTATTTTTACAGTACTAATTATTTCAGCTATAGCAGGGGCCGGCATGTATGTAATGAAATTACGTAGTGATAATGCTATATTAAAAGCAAATCAAATTGAATTAGAACGTAGTGTAGAATCACAAAAAGAATTATTACAAAAACAAAAAGAAGATTTTAAAGATATACTAGAATCAAATAAACAATTAAACAAGTTAATTAGCACACTTAAAAAAGACTTAGATGAATTAGACAAAAGATTCAACAAAGGCAAAAGAGACGTGGGCAAACTTGCAATTGAAAAAACAGCACCAGTTGAAAGAATATTCAATAAAGGATCTGACAATGCTATAAGATGTATAGAATTGGCGTCAGGTGCACCACACACTGAACAGGAGTTGAAGGCAACTAAAAAGTCGGAAATTAATCCAGAATGTCCGGCACTAGCAAATCCTTCTTATGTACCATATGAATAAACTTATTGATTTACACAAAAGACAAATAGAATGGTTTAAAAATAAATTTAACATGTCTGACTATGGCGTGATGTGGGTAGCCTATCTTAAAGGTGCGTTTCTCGTATTAATAATTTGTGCATTAACTGGTTGTTCAATTGGCGGAGAAAAGAAAATAAAAATATTCCAAGTTGAAGAACCAAGACAACAGTTAGATTATCCATTGCCAACACCATTAGAACTTGAACAAATACAATGGATTATTATTCACAGTGAAAATGCAGATGAAGTGTTTGCTAAAATGAAAGAGCAAGGATTAGATCCTGTATTGTTTGGTTTATCAGATAAGGATTACGAACTTTTGGCCAAAAACTTCGCACAGATTAGAGCAAAACTTCAAGAAACAAATACACTGTTAGAAGAATATAAAAAGTATTACGAAGAATATGAATCAACTGAAGAAGTTGATAATAAGTCTAAATAATACTTGACTTTATACTAATCTATTGTATACTTAAACAATGAGTCAGGATCATTACAAAACACTAGGTGTATCAGAACAAGCATCTCAAGATGAAATCAAAAGAGCCTACAAAAAGTTGGCTAAACAATATCATCCTGACATAAATGGTGGCGACGATACTAACTTTAAAAAAATTAACGAAGCAAATAATACTTTGAGTGATCAAAAACAACGTCAACAATATGACATGGAAAGACGATTTGGTGCCCAAGGAGGTCCTGGTTCTTTTAATTTTGGTGGTGGCGGATTTGATGATATTATTATTGATATGGAAGGACCTGGTGGGTTTCAATCTATGTTTAATCAATTCTTTGGTAGCAATCCAAAACAATCATATAGGCAAAGTCAAAGACAAAATAAGCCATTACGTAATCAAGACATTAGGATTAGTTTAACAGTATCATTAGAAGATGTTTATCATGGTAATACAAAAGAAGTAGTAGTAAAAACACCAGACGGAACAAACCAAAATGTTAAAATAGAAATACCAAAATCTTGTGATACAGGAACACAAATTAAATTTAGTGGTCTTGGTTCTAAACAATATAGTGATCTACGTCCTGGCAATTTATATGTTGTATTGAGTATTGCAGGTCATAAAAACTTTACAAAAAAAGAAAATAATTTATATACTAATTTAGATATTGATATATTTGATGCATTGTTAGGAACAAAAGTAGATGTGCAACATTTCAACACAGTCATATCAGTTATTGTTCCACCATTAACACAACCAGAAGATGTGATTAGAGTTAAAGGTAAAGGAATGGTATTAACTAGTGGTACAGCAGGAAACTTATATATAAAGCTAAATTATAAAATACCTAAAACATTAACAGATGAACAAAAAGAATTACTTAAAAAAATTAAAGGAGAAAATTAATGGATCTCGTTTATGCACCAGCAGATATATTAAAGAAACCTACAATAAGTGTTGACGAAGACATGGATAATGTAGTAAAATTAGCAGAGCAAATGCATACAATTATGTCAAATAATAATGGGGTAGGACTAGCGGCACCACAAGTTGGTTTAGATAAAAGTTTTTTCATCATGGGAGATAAAACACGTTATAAACTAATAGCTAACCCTAAGATTGTTGAAACAGGTAGTGAGCAAGGTTTAATTACAGAAGGATGTTTAAGTTTTCCAGGATTATTTTTAAAAGTTCTACGTCCACTTAATGTTGTTGTAGAATATGTAAATACTAATGGAGAGAAAGTTAATGAAAAACTCGACGGAATGATGAGTAGAGTCTTTCAACATGAAACTGATCACTTAAATGGAGTAACATTTGATACGTTGGTTTCTAAACTTAAACTTGGCATGGCAATGAAAAAACGAAATAAAAGGTTAAAACAAAATGGCTGAAGAATACGATCCGATAGAATCCGTACTAGATAAAGCAATGGAGTATGCCTCGGAACGTAACCACGAATATGTGGTGCTCGAGCATCTTTTGTTAGCATTATCCGATGAAAAAGAAATACAGTCTTTAATTGTAGATGTTAAAGGCGATATTGAACAAGTTATGGTTGACTGTTCAGAATATCTTGATACTAGATTAAAAGATATTGTTGTAGAATCATCAGATGCACCACGCAAAACATCTGCTTTAGAAAGAGTGTTTAATAGAGCAGTGACCCAAGTTATATTCTCTGGAAGAAAAAAGTTAACTATTAAAGACATCTTCGTAAGTTTATTAAGTGAAAAGAATAGTCATGCGTTATACTTTTTAAAGAAAAACAATATTACAAGACAAGCAATCATCGAACAATTAACAAAAGAAAGATACGGTGAAGACGTTGGTTTACAAGAAAGACAACAGGGCGGTGAGCCAGGTGGTGGAATTAGATTTGAAGATTACTGTACTGACTTAAACAAAGAAGCTAAAGATGGAAAAATTGATTCACTAATTGGTAGAGAACCAGAACTAGATGACATTGTGCATATTCTTGCAAGACGTAAAAAGAATAATTGTATTGTTGTTGGTGAACCTGGTGTTGGTAAAACAGCAATTGCAGAAGGTATCGCAAAAAAAATTGTAGATAAACAAGTTCCTGATGCAATTAAAGATAAAATAGTTTACTCATTAGACGTTGCTTCATTAGTGGCAGGCACAAAATTTAGAGGTGACTTTGAAGAACGTGCAAAAGTAGTATTAGATAAATTACAAAAACAAAAAGATGTAATACTATTCATTGACGAAGTACATATGATAATGGGTGCAGGTAGTGCCGGACAATCAAACATGGATTTTGGTACATTATTAAAACCAATACTTGCAAAAGGTAAACTATTGTGTATTGGTACAACAACAATTGAAGAATACAGAGAAAACTTTGAAAAAGATCGTGCATTAATGAGACGTTTCCAAAGATTAGACTTAGGTGAACCAAGTAAAACAGATGCAAAATTAATTTTAAATGGTATTCTTACATACTATGAAAAGTTTCATCAAGCAAAATATGATGATGGATGTGTTGATTTAGCAGTTGATCTTGCAGATAGATTTATACACAATAAATTTTTACCAGATAAAGCAATTGACGTTATTGATGCCGCAGGTGCAAAAGCAAAATTGGCACAGGCACCATCAGTTACAAAGCATATGATACAACAACAAGTAAGCAAAATTTCAAACGTTCCTATGGATGTTATTGATGAAAAACAAACTGATAACTATGCTGGTTTAGAAGGTAAAGTTAAAACAAAAGTATATGGACAAAATGAAGCAATTGAAAAAATAGTTGATTCTATTATGATTGCAAAAGCAGGGTTAAGACCATTTAATAAACCAATTGGATCATACTTGTTTGTAGGTCCAACAGGTGTTGGTAAAACAGAAGTTTGTAGACAACTAGCAGACTCATTAGGAATTAAACTATTAAAATATGATATGTCAGAATATCAAGAAAGACATTCAGTATCAAAATTAATTGGTGCTCCTCCAGGTTATGTAGGATATGCAGAAGGATCAATTGGCTCAGGACAGCTAATTAATGACGTTGAAGATAATCCAAACTGTGTACTACTACTTGATGAGGTTGAAAAATCAGCACCAGAAGTATTACAAGTATTGTTACAAGTAATGGATGACGGTAAACTAACATCATCGACAGGTAAAACGGTGATGTTTAACAAAGTCATTTTGTGTTTAACTTCTAACTTAGGTGCTCAAGCAAGTGAAAAACCACCAATGGGTATTGGTCGTCCTGATTCAGTTAATGCAACTGATGATTACGTAAAAGACTTCTTTGCACCTGAGTTTAGAAACAGACTTGATGCAACAATACAATTTAACAAGTTATCAAAAGATAATATTTTAAAAATTGTTAATAAAGTTAAAGATGAAACAAACGAAATGTTAAAAGACAAAAAAGTTATTGTAGTGCTTGATGACACAGCGTCACGATGGATTGCTGATAAAGGTTTTGATCCGTCAATGGGTGCAAGACCAATGCAAAGAATATTTGATCAAAATGTCAAACGTCCATTATCAAAAGAAATACTATTTGGTAAGTTAATTAATGGTGGTACAGTAATTGTTAAAGCAGTCAACGATAAACTAGAACTTGAATACAAACAATAATGCAATTTGAAACAACAACAAAATTATTTTATAGTAAATTTCCTTACAAAGCAGTATTAGTAAGTGAAGGATTTGATCTGGACTTTTATTATGAAGATATGCGAAAAATGATTGAGTGGTTAAAAACACAAAACAAAGAAAATTATCAAATGCGTCATGCAAGAACAATACAAATGTTTTTTAAAAAACGTAAAGATTTAGAATATATTATTAATAATCATGGTAAATGGGTAAAAGAAGTATACGAGCCTTATAATAAAAAACATTATGAATATTTAATGGACAACAAAGATTGTATTACAAGAAACAGATTGTTTTGGAATAGGTATTCGTATAAAATGACATTTGGTGCACATACTAACATGGAAAAATCAATTGATTGGTTTCTTAATTTTTTTACAGAAAAAGATCCATCACGATATAGATTTGGATCGTCATTAAATTCTCTACTAAAAGAAAAAGAAAGATGGAGAACTTATTGGTGTAATCCTGTATTATATTTAACTGACCACGATGATGTAATGTTATGTAAACTTGCACTAAATCATCATATAATAAAAATTGAATCAGCAGTTACGTTAGATCAATTTAAGGAGATAGTAAATGAGTAATTTTGTTATTTGGCATTTATTCGCTATTTGTACTGTAATAGCAGTGTCATTTTTAATTGGATACAGTACAGCAAAACAACAAGAAAAAAGAAAGAGAAAAATATGGATAAAGCACTCGGACGAGAGTTAATTACTCGAAATATAATTAAAGCAGACACAGAAATAAGTGCTTGGTACTCAGCAGTTGCTTTTGGTGGAAGCGGTACAGTAGATAAAACTGGTGACTTCACAATACATAGTATTGATAATAATAATGGTAGCACAACATTTCATTCAAGATCAAATGTAGATGGAAAATGGGAAGATGTTACTTTTGATAAAGTAATTTCTATAGATGGAATGGAACCATTAAAGTTAGCTGAAGCATATGGTATAAGAAAGAAAACTAAAAAGGTTAAAAAGAAAAAATAGTATATGAAAAATAATGTAGCAGTTATAGGAAATGGAAAGATTGGCCGAGTTATCGCCAGTTTACTACGATCAGAAAATTATAATGTTGTAATAGGAGATTCAATAGCAAGTAATGGAGTTGTTTCGTTAGATGCATCTAATGAAACACAATTAGAACATTTTTTAAAAAATAAAGATGTAGTATGTTCTGCGGCCCCTTACTATTTAAATAAAGGTATTGCTAATGTGGCCTCAAAATTAGGTGTAGCATACTTTGATTTAACAGAAGACGTTGAAGTAACTGACTATATTAAAGATTTAGATACTAAAACTTTTATGATGCCCCAATGTGGATTGGCTCCTGGTGCAGTTAATATTATTGGAAGTAACTTAATTAAAGATTTTGATGAAGCACATGATGTACAAATGAGGGTTGGTGCATTACCACGTTATCCTTCAAACGAAATGAGCTATTACTTAACCTGGTCAACAAATGGGTTGATAAACGAGTATTGTAATTTATGTGATGTAATTGCAGACGGCAAAAAATTAAAAATACCACCGTTAGATGGAGTCGAAAGAATTTATATCGATGGCAGAAGATATGAAGCATTTAACACATCAGGTGGCGTAGCAACAATGTGTGAAACGTTTGATGGAAAAGTAAACACATTAAGCTATAAAACAATTAGATATCCTGGTCATAGAGATAAAATGAACTTCTTATTACAGGATTTAAACCTAAAAAGTAACAAAGATAAAATAGGTGACTTATTTGATCAAACAGTTCCATATACTACAGAAGATGTTGTAGTTATGTTGATTAAAGTAATTGGAATGAAGAACGGAAAACTATTAGAAAAGTCATACCAGAAAAATATTTTTGGAAAAGATGGTATGAGTGCAATTCAGAGGTCGACAGCATCTGGAGTTTGTGCTAATATAGTATCATACTGTAGGGATGAGCTTACAGGTGAGGGTTTTGTTAAACAAGAAGATGTTAAATGGCAAACTTTTATTAGCAATAAATTTGGCCAGGTGTATGTTGAATGAGTTACGTAGACGCATATTTAAATAGAGATAAAGATCAAATCAATATAGTAGAACGTATTGATGGAAAAAGAATATACAAAACTTTTCCAACAACATATAGATTCTATTATGAAGATAAAGATGGGCAACACACATCAATACATAATCGCCCATTAAGTAAGTTCGAAACACTAAACAATAAATCATTTCAACGAGAAAAGAAACTATATGAAGGTCAGCGATTGTATGAAGCAGATCTCAATCCTGTTTTTAGATGCTTAGAAGAAAATTATATTGAAAAAGAAGCACCAAACCTACATGTAGCACTATTTGATATTGAGGTAGACTTTGATAAGAATCGTGGATTTGCAAGACCAAATGATCCGCATCAACGTATTACAGCAATCAGTGTACATCTTAATTGGTTAGATAGTTTAATTACACTATGTCTTGCTCCAAAAGACATGCCATTTGAAATGGCAGATTCAATTGCTAAAAAGTTTGACAATACTGTATTGTGTGAAACGGAAGCTCAATTACTAAACACATTCTTACATTTAATTGAAGATGCAGATATATTAAGCGGATGGAATAGTGAAGGTTTTGATATTCCATACATTGTAAACAGAACTGAAATGGTATTGAGCAAAGATGATGTTAGACGTTTTAGTTTGTGGGACTTATATCCACGTGAAAGAATGTTTACAAAGTTTGGTAATGAACAACAAACATTTGATTTCTTTGGCCGTGTACATTTAGATTATTTGGAATTATATAGGAAATACACATATCATGAAATGCACTCATATAGACTTGATGCAATTGGTGAGTATGAAGTTAATGAAAAGAAAGTTCCATATGAAGGAACACTTGATCAACTTTACAATGAAGACTTTGAAAAATTTATTGCTTATTCAAGACAAGACGTTGCACTACTATCAAAACTTGATGACAAATTAAAATTTATTGATTTAGCAAATGTGTTAGCACACTCTAATACTGTGTTACTACAAACAACGATGGGTGCAGTTGCACAAACAGAACAAGCAATTGTAAATGAAGCACATAAACGTGGACTTATTATTCCAAATAGACCATATAGAGAGCCTCACTCATCTGGTGCGGCAGTTGGAGCCTATGTAGCAAAACCTAAAAAAGGTTTGCATGATTGGATTGCATCAATTGATATTAATTCACTATATCCTAGTGTAATTAGATGTTTGAATATGGGTCCAGAAACTATAGTTGGACAGTTAAGACCAACACATACAGAAAAATATATTAATGACAAAATTTATAAAGAAAAAAAGTCTGCCGCAGATGCATGGGAAGGAATGTTTGGTACAATTGAGTACACAGCAGTTATGGAAAAAGATCGCGGAGTAGAAATTATTGTTGACTTTGAAGATGGAACTACAGAACAAATGAGTGGAGCAGAAGTATATGCAATTGTATTCCATCAAAATCAAGGTTGGTGTTTGTCAGCAAATGGTACAATATTTGATACAACTACCAAAGCAGTTATTCCTGGATTGTTAGAAACATGGTTTGCAGAAAGAAAAGTATTACAAGGCAAAATGCGTGAAGCTATTGCAAGTGGTGATAAAGAACAAATAGAGTTTTGGGATAAAAGACAACTTGTTAAAAAGATTAACTTGAATAGTTTATACGGTGCAATACTAAATCCTGGATGTAGATTTTTTGATCAGAGAATAGGTCAGTCAGTTACACTCACAGGTAGAACAATCACAAAACACATGGGTGCAATCACAAATCAAATAATGACAGGTGAGTATGATCATGTAGGTAAATCAATTATATATGGTGATACAGACTCTGTTTATTTCTCAGCATATCCAATGGTTAAAGAAGATGTTAAAAGTGGTGCATTGCCGTGGACTAAAGAAAGTGTTATTGAATTATATGATAGCATAGCAGATGAAGTAAACAAATCATTTCCACCATTTATGATGAAAGCAACAAATGTGCCACGTGAGAATGGTGAAATTATTAAAGGTGGTAGAGAAATGGTTGCATCAAAAGGATTGTTTATCACAAAGAAAAGATATGCGGCATTAATATATGATTTAGAAGGTAATAGGCAAGATGTTGACAAGCCAGGTAAACTAAAAGCAATGGGGCTTGATTTAAAAAGATCTGATACTCCTGATTTTGTACAAAACTTTTTATCAGACATATTGTTACAAGTTTTAACAGGTGTTGATAAAAAAGAAATATTAACAGCAATACAAGAATTCAAACGTAAGTTTGCAGACAGACCTGGTTGGGAAAAAGGCACTCCAAAACGTGTAAACAACTTAACCAAATATGTGCAAGATATTGAAAAATATAAACGTGCTACATCACGTATGGCTAATGGTGGTGCAAATGGCAAAATTAAAAAACCAGTAATGCCAGGACATGTAAGAGCAAGTATTAATTGGAATTCAATGCGTAGTGCATATAAAGATTTATATTCATTGCCAATTATGGATGGACAAAAGGTTATTGTGTGTAAATTAAAAGCAAATCCAATGAACTTTACATCTATTGCATATCCAATTGATGAGTTAAATATTCCAAAATGGTTTAAAGAACTTCCTTTTGATCATGATGGTATGGAACAATCTATTATTGATCAAAAAGTTAGTAACTTAATGAGTGAATTAGGTTGGGATTTAGAATCAACAAAAACATCATCAGTATTTGAAAGTTTATTTGAGTCAGCATGAAAATAATTGTAACAGGTAGTACAGGATTTATTGGAAAACATCTAGTCCAACGACTAGCTGGTCGACATGAAGTTATTGAATGGGATAGAGCACACGGGAAAGATATCAAAGACCTTTCTCCTGCTACTATACCAGCAGATATTGACTTTGTCGTACATTTGGCCGCAATAGCAGATGTAAGACGTAGTTTAAAAGAACCAGAATTATACTGGACAACTAATGTAGAATATAGTAAAAACATATTTGACCTATGTCATAAAAATAATATTCCTGTTGTATATGCATCTTCATCTTGTGTACATGCATGGTGGAAGTCACCATATGGCACAAGCAAAAAAGCAATGGAGGCAGTAGCACATCCTGGGCAAGTTGGTCTAAGATTTACAACAGTATTTGGTGACGGAGCCAGAGATACAATGCTAATGTCAAGAATACGCAATGGCACAGTTAAATTTGCTACAGAACACATACGAGATTTAATTTATGTAGAAGATGTTGTTTCAGCAATAATGATATTTGTTGAACAAGGAACTGAAAATAGAAATACAACTTACGAAGTTGGAACTGGCCAAGGATATAAAGTATCTGATATAGTAAAACATGCAGGATATGATGTTCCTATACAAGAAGGCCAAGATGCAGAAGCTGACGATAATACAGCAGATAATTCAGAATTAAAGAAACTAGGGTGGAAAACAACGTTAAAACCAACTGAATGGATTGATATTAAAATTGCAGTGGATTATACAAATAAAGTTGTTGACAGATAACCTAAATAAGTGTTATATTAGTAAAAATAACAAACGTCGGAGGTAAAAAAATATGTTAAAAGATGTATTACTAGACATTGTAAAACATACTCATTCGTTGGGCTTTATTCAAGCAGTAAAACTTGAAAGCACAGATGAAGGCACAAGTATTGAAGCAATGGATGATGATAGAACAGTAGTTCTAAAAGGTAAATTAAAAGATAAATTAGACAACGTTCCAGGATTAATTGGAATGGGTAGACTTGGTGTACTATCAGGCTACTTAAACTATGAAGCATATGGCAAAGATGGTGCAAACATCGAAGTTATGACAAACACAAGAGATGGTGTAGAAACAGCAGAAGAGCTAAAATTTACATCGCCAGGTGGTTATACTGCAAACTATAGATTCATGGTAAGTTCTTTAATTGAAGAACAATTAAAAACAATCAAGTTTAAAGGTGTTGAATGGGATATTACAGTACAGCCAACACAACAAAATATTAAAGACTTGACTTACTTTAATGGTATTATGGGTGGCTTTGAGCCAACATTTGTTGCAAAAACAGATGGTGATACACTAAAGTTTTATATTGGAGATGGCGCAAATGACAGAGTTGAAATTCCATTTGCTCAAAATGTGCAAGGCAAACTAACTAAAGGTTGGGCTTGGCCACTAGCACAGGTATTGAGTATTTTGAAATTAAGTGATACTTCACAAGCAAGTATGTCATTTAGTGATCAAGGTGCTATGCAGATATCAATTGATTCTGGCACAGCAACTTATGACTATATCCTACCTGCTAGGAGTCAATAGTGTCAAAACCATACGGAGAAGATCTAACAGCCAGCCACAAAGACTATGCTGTGTTTTTACCAGCAGTTAGTGGCTTTTATCAAACTTATGTAAGTAAGCAACAACAAACAGGCGGAACTGACAAACAGTTTGTGCCAGATGATAGAATCCCAAAAGGATTTGAAAATGGTATTGAAGGACTAAACTATCTTAACAAAGAAAAAGGTTACTTCAATTACAAATATGGCTTATACTCAGCCGGCCACGCTCATCTAGATGTTGAAAAATCTATTGTGAACGAATCAATGTTTCACACAAGAAATAAAAAAGATACTATTATTGTAGGTGACAGTGGTGGATATCAAATTGGTAAAGGCATACTAAAATTTGATTGGGAAAACTTCAAAGGCAAATCTGCAAACACAATGCGTAATAAGATTCTACATTGGTTAGAACTTACAGCAGATTGGTCAATGGTGTTAGATATTCCTAGTTGGGCAAGTGATGCCACACACAGCCCTAAGACAGGATTGAAATCGTATGGTGATTGTATTTCAGGTACAGTACATAACAATGAATATTTTTTAAAACATAGACTTGGACAAACAAAGTTTCTGAACGTGCTTCAAGGCTTTGATATTCCAACTGGAGACGTATGGTATGATGCTGTGAAGCATTTTCCATTTGAAGGTTGGGCATTTGGCGGAAACAATATGTGTGATATGACAATGGCTCTCCGACGCCTAATTATATTACGTGATTCTAAATTACTTGATAACAGAGATTGGATACACTTTCTTGGTACAAGTAAATTAGATTGGGCTTGTTTCTTAACGTCAATTCAAAGGCAACTAAGAAAGCATGTAAATCCAAACCTGACAGTATCTTATGATAGTGCAAGTGCGTTTGTGGCAACAGCACATGGTTTGGTATATACTTCACCGGTTCATACTAACAAGCGATGGTCATATATTATGGACAAAGCAACTGATAGTAAAGCATTAAAACTTTCTACTATACCGTTTCCATGGGAGTCGGAGATTGGCAGAAGGCTTACTATTGGTGATATTTGTTGGTATGGGCCTGGTGATTTAAACAAGGTAGGCAAAGAAGGTAAAACATCTTGGGATTCATTTGCTTATGCATTGATGATGGGTCATAATGTTAATCAACATATTAAGATTGTACAAAAAGCAAATCAAATTACTGATATTGAATCATCTATACACAAGCCAGATTACAGACACTGGCGTAAAGTAAAACAAAAAGAAACATCAGCAGAATTTAGTGACTGGTGTCCTAGAAATGTACTTTACTTTAATGCTTTCATTGAAGATTTCTTCAAGTCAGAAACTCCTATGCAGATGTTAGAAGACAACCAAGCATTCTTACATGACATAAGAGGTGTGAGATGGACTGGACAATCTGGTAACAACTTCACTAATCTATTTGATGTTGATACACAAAGCTCAATGGGTGATGGCGATCTAGGTGATCCAAATGATGTAAAATTAGAAGAGTTGGAAAAGGTGTTAGAAACTGTATAATGTCATCAGATTGGCAAAACAAAGAAGCACAAATGAGATACACAGCGGAATATATGGCAAATGAATATAAAAATGAATCAGCCAATATGAAGTACAAGTACAACGAACTAAAAAAAACAGTTAAAGAATTAATTAAAGCAATACCACAAGATAGAATTTTATGGCAACAGGACGTAAAAGAACTTGTAGACAAAGTAGAAGAGCAAATGGAGGAAGATGATGTCAGAGATTGATTTAAAAGAATATTCACAGTTTGTGGATAAAGTTACCAGCAACGAATCTAAAGATTCAACAGCATTTAGACAAAGGTTAGATGATTTAGGAAATAAAGATGTTCCAAGATTACTAACAGCGGCAATGGGATTATCAGCAGAATCAGGAGAGTTTACAGAAATTGTAAAAAAACTAGTGTTTCAAGGAAAGCCACTAACAGAAGAAACTAAAACACACATGATTAAAGAACTTGGTGATGTTATGTGGTATTGGACACAAGGGTGTATGGCACTTGGTGTTGATCCTAACAAAGTAATTAGTATGAATAAAGAAAAGCTAATGGCCAGATATCCAGAAGGTGAATTTAATGTGGCCAAAAGTGAAAATAGAAAAGAAGGCGACATATAGATTGACAAAATCTGTATGTATGTTATTATTGTACAATGAAGCGAGAATACGATAATCAAGAGATCAAAGAGAATGTCACTGACTTTGTTGGCATAGAAGTTGAAAGAACTCCTTGCTATGGAATGAACACATATTTTGTAGTTGGGGTTCCAAAAGAAACACCAGTAAATTTTGTTAACAAAGTCATTAAACATGATATAGAACAAATTTATTTTGGAGCCAATCATTCATTTAAAAACTGGAAAAAACAATGGACAGATCCTATGTTTGATCTTATTAAAGAATGTTTAAATGCAAAGCTACATGTAACAGTCGATGTTGATCCTGTAACAGTTCCAAATCAAATAAAACAGTTTCTTTCACATGCAAGATTTAGTTTAACTTATGCAATTGTAGTTCCTAACATTGATAAAATTAAAGGAACAATCAATATTAAACTTGATGATGAAGATTTTGAAGCAACAAATAATGGAGTATGGTCTACTACTATAGAAACAATTAAAGTTCCAAATAACTATACAGGTTGGGAAGAATATAAAAAGGATAAGCCAGTATGAAATCAACAACAATAACATTGAAAGTTGGTGACAGCATTGAGCTTGGTAGATTTAAAAATGTCAGTGCAAAAATTAAAGATATTAAAAAAGATTTACATGGACAGCCTGTTATTGTTACAAGCAAAGGCGATAAAAAAGCATTAAGTTTTAGGTTAAAAAAGTTAGAACCAACAGCAAAAGACTTTATAAGGAGTACAAATGGTAACAGCAAAAGAACTAAAGCAAGAACATAAAAACTTAAAGAAAAAAGTAAACGAAGCAGAAAAATTAAGACAACATGCTAGAGATTGGTTAACCAAAGAAGAATTAGTGAATCTAAAAAAAGAAAAACTAATAGCAAAAGATAAGTTAAAAAATAATAACAACGGAGGTTTATGACAAGTGTAGATGATTACGATCATGATAAAACTTATGAAAACGAGCAGTCAATGGTAACAATACCATTAAAAGAATATGACAAGCTAAAAGAAAAATCTAAGTATATAACAGATAGAGATTTAATTGGCTGTATTGATAAAATTGAAGAGCTTGTTAGAGCATTAAGGAAACACATAGTTAGAACGGAGATAGATTGATGAAAAAACTAATTTGGGTAACATTTAGAAAAGAAGGAATACATAAGTATCCGGCGGCATTAGATGACCCTAAACTTGCAACAGGTGATGAATATGATGTTAGTTTTTTAGGATATCCACATAGACATATATTTCATTTTAAAGTCGCTATTGAAGTATTCCATGATGATAGAGATATTGAATTTATACAGTTTAAAAGATGGCTTGAAAAACTATATGCAGAAAAAACACTTGAACTTGATTATAAGTCATGTGAAATGATGGCAGATGATTTATATAAAGAAATTAAGCAAAAGTATGTTAAACGTGATGTAAGAATTGAAGTATCTGAAGATGGTGAAAATGGTTGTGAAATATATTATCCAAAAGATGAAAGTGTAAAAACAGGTTACAAAACATACGGAGACATGGTAGAAGGAAAAGATAATCATGCAACTCACTAATAATTTTTCACTAGCAGAACTTTGCAAAAGTCAAACAGCATTACGTAAAGGTATTGATAACTTACCAAAAGATCCTGATATTGTTTCTAAAATGCAAACACTTGCAGAAGAAATATTACAGCCTGTTAGAGATAAGTTTGGTCCTACAGTAATTAATTCAGGTTATAGATGTAAAAAATTAAACACAGCAATTGGTGGTTCCAAAAAATCACAGCATTGTTTTGGAGAAGCGGCAGATATAGAAGTACCAACTCTCAGCAATAGAGATTTAGCAGAATGGATCAAAAACAATTTAGACTTCGATCAGCTAATACTTGAATTTTATAATGGCAAGGACCCACGTAGTGGCTGGGTTCATATATCATATAAAGACAATGCCGATAACCGAAAACAAGTACTTACAATTAATAAACAGGGTACTTTTCAAAGTCTAATTTAAAATATAAATAGAAATCTATATATTATCACATAATATAGGCCTCTCAAGCATAAATAAAACTGTAACGATTGCGATATGAACAATATGGGTCATATTGCAGTTTTAAAAAATTTAAGGAGACAATATTATGTCATTCGGTCCAACTTCAGGTAAACCAACAGGTGATAACGGTAATGGTCTAGGTCCAAGAACTCAAATCATTAACGTAGCGAAAACAAACATCACTCGTGCAGAATTAACTACTTTGATCCAATCTCTTAAAACAGAAGGTCACACAGTAGCGGCTGTAGATGGTTATACTTCAGACGATCAAGCTGATAACGTGCAATTTGCTTTACAAAGCACAATTACATACGTAGCTGACTCATCAAACGCATTAGGCGTAACAGGTGCGGCTTCAACTATATTAGCAGACTTCGATCAAACAAAAGCATAATCATTAATTGATTAGCTAGAATACAAGATACTTAAAAGGGCGGGTTTTACTCGCCCTTTTTTTATGGCCAAAATAAATAGTTATATATATTATTAAAAGAGAGAAACAATGTTTAAAGGCAAGTATATAAATTCTATATCACACGACATTATGGTTAACGACAGTTACAGAATGTCTTTATATTTTAAAGCAATTGAAAACAAAGTTACCAAAGGAGATACGGTTATTGACTTTGGTGCAGGAACTGGAGTACTTGGAATAATTGCCGCACATTTTGGTGCAAAAAAAGTTTACGCAATTGAAGAAGATCTAATTGTAGCAGAACAGCTTAAACACAATATAAAAATAAACAACATGCAAGATATTATAGAAGTATATGTAGGAACAAGCCAATCCTTTTTAAAAGAAAAATCTAATTTAAAAGTGGATCTAATCATTTCTGAATGTATTGGTGATCATCTTTTTGAAAGTAGAATGTTGTACGATTTTTTAGATTTTGTTAAAAGATATAATGTTCCAAAACAAATACCTGAACAATTTGAATTAAAAGCATATGGCAATTATATAGTACCTAAACAAAAAGATCTAGATTTCTGTGTTCAGGCACCAGTTAAGTTAGAAATATTAAAATCATTATTACCAAATGATTTATTAGATACAGCCTACTTTGTAGGTGGCGACGATACTACGGAGTTCTATTATAAACTTTCTCAATCAGAGTCTGATCATACCTTATTTAAATTTAAAACTATTGATGATTTAGATTTATATGATAACGCATATATTAAATCTGTGGTTGATTTTAAAACAAAGCCATCAATTAACGATAACGCAATGTTATATTTTAATGCTACTTTAGATAAAGATTATGTAATGACAAATCATCCTAATAGACCATTTACTGGCTCTCATAGTTATTATCAAAGGATAGTAAATTTACAAGAAATAAGTTCTAGTAAAATAGAATTTAAAATTAATGTATTAGAAAATACATCTGGATTAGAAGATAAGCCTTTTCCAAATATAACTGTTAAGGACTGTAATGAATAAATTTTATAATGAAAATCTATATGACTCTTTGCAGTATCCAAATTTTTTTAATGAATCAGAATTAAAATTTGTCACTGATGGATATTGGAAATTGTATAATGATGTATTAAACAAAATTGAAAAATTTGACCATGATAAGTCATACATGAGAATAGAAGAAGCAAATTTTAGTAGAAAAGGAACACCGGATGTAGTATGGAGTCAAATTGTTTCAGCTATTAGAAATAAAGAAAAACATAGTAAAGAAAAAAGAGTACAGTTAGATTTTTGGCACAAAGATGATGGATTTGAATTTATACAAAAATATAACAACTGGCTAAAAGATACTATTAGTATAATGGAAAAAAGATTTGAAGAAATAGGCAGACCTGCTAAGGTTGTTGATGTTGCATTTCACAATTTTGGGTCATCATTAAAAATTCATTGTGATGGTCAAGACATCTTTCAAAAATTAAAAAATAAATCACCAAGACCAAAACATCATCCAAAATATTTAAAACAAGAATATGATCCTGTAGAATATTTTAAATATGCACATCAAGGGTTAGTAAACTTAGATGCACAACCAGACAAAGCTACAATTATATTTGACCAATGGTTTCCATATAGTACATATTATGATATAGTTAATAATGTTGATAATCTCGATGAAATGAAAAGACCTTGCATAACTTGGTGTAAAGATGACAATGGCTTATTTGAAAGATTTGGTGAATATGTAAGAGGATTAACTAACAAACCTTTCCCCCATAAGGACTATATGGAGATGATGAAGCCTATAACAAACCCAAACATAATAGGTAGATTTAAACAACAATTTCCAATAGAAAAATTAAGTGGGTTATCATTAAATAAAATCTTATATTTTGGTCAACCAGGAACATTAATTAGTTGGGACAACAAAAGATACCATATGGCAAAACCATTCAAATTACAAGGCGATGGTGGAATAGGTAATGAAAATAGATTAATGCTACAATTTGAAACTTTATGTATATAAATACTAGTACAATCGTTCATCCCAATGGGACGGAAGTAGCATAAGCGAAGGAACGCACCTAACTTTTAACATAAGGAGGGTGATATGAACTTTAAATGGGATTTAAAGAAACCCTTAGCAGATCTAAAACGCAAAATCAGTGCTAAAGCAATTTTACGAAAACGCTCACAAGACTCTGTTGCTAGGCCAAAAGCCAAAAAAAACTTGTTATCTAAAGATGATCGTATGCAAGGAATATAGTTTATAAATACTAGTATATAATGGCGTCTTAGTCCAGTTTTAAGGTGCCATATACTAGGATAAACATATGAAAGCACTAATTGTACCTAACTTAGATATTATTACAAAAGACCAGCTAATTATTGAATTAGAAGCTGATGGTATAACTATCACAGATGCTTCTATTCCTGAAATTATTTGGGCAGAAATGACTGATAGAGCACAGTTTGACAAATGGTTAAATTCAGAAAAAGTAGCAGGTGCAAACAGTGAGGATTACGAAAAGAAATTAAAATTTGATGTTGATGCATCAGCAACTATAAATCCAAACACAACATCAACAGTAAACACATCATATCATAATTGGGGACTTGCACAAATGACCCAAAACAGTACAACACTATCAACTAACTTTACATATTCACAAACAGGTGCGAATGTTGATTGTGTTATCATGGATACAGGTATTGTTGTAGGACATCCAGAATTCAATGACTTGTCGTCTAACTCATCATCAAGAATAAATCAAATCAGTTGGGGCGGATCACAAGGTGCTAATTTTTATACAGACTCAAACGGACACGGAACACACGTTGCAGGCACAGTAGCAGGTAGAACACAAGGGTGGGCCAGAGATGCACAAATTTATCCTTTCACTACAAATTTAGGCAGTGTTAGTTATGGATACTCAGCAAGTTCAATGGGGTACATTACTACTTGGCATAATTCAAAAGGCACAGGTAAACCAACAGTGGTAAACATGAGTTGGGCAACGTCAACTTACTATCCACCAAACCATCCTTCACATTTTATTAATCCTGCATCATGGGACGCAAGTAATATTCCTAGCAGTCAATATCATATGGCAAGATCAAGCTCTTATGATACACTTGTTAAAAATATGCACAACGCAGGAATAGTAACAGTTTCATCAGCAGGTAATGACAATGAGAGAGTTTATGATTCAACAGAGTCAGGTTGGAATTCAGGTTATTGGTATTTCTTTGATTCAGGCAATGACTTGGGCTATGGAACTAATGAAAAAATTTACAAAGAAGATGCATCAGCACATGATCCAAATGTACATGGTACGGGTTCAAGAACAGGAACACCTGGTGCACCTCCAAGCGGTAGTTATGGAAATACAATTTATTTTCAAGCAACTAATAATGGACAGTCGCCATCAAATGCTTGGATAGAATCAGGAACATCAACAAGACACGATATAAGTGTTATGGCACATGACACCAATCTTGCAAAAGCATCATTTTCAAACTACGGAGAACCATTAACAGTATGGGCCCCTGGTACAAGAATTATTAGTGCATATATAAATTCTGGTTCAGCACAACAAATTGGTGCAACAGGATTTTATCTAAATAAATTACAAGGAACGTCGATGGCATCGCCACAGGTAGCAGGATTAGTTGCTTGTTACTTTGATACAGATTCAAGTACGTTTGGGGCAGTATCAACAAAAGACAATCAAATTTCAGCAAAAACATTTATTCAAGGTAATGGTGATATTGACAATGCAATTAGTGGATATGCACTATCAAATCTAAATAGAGCTTATCAACCTTATCAAGATTACACAATTACTTGGAATACTGGTGCAGGATCTTTAGGAAGTTTAAATGAAGGTACAAATCAAAGTTATGACATATCTTCTACTTTTAGAAATTCAGCATCGGAACAATTGCACACAGTAACACATTCAATAGAGACTGGAACTATACCAAGCGGAATAACATTAAGTTCTTCAGGTATTTTATCTGGCACACCAGATCCTTCATCAAGCGGATCATATAACTTTACAGTTAGATCAACTAACGGGTTCGACTATGAAGACAGAGCATATACATTAACAATTAATGATGCTTCAATTCAAATGACACTATCAGGCGGTGTTGTTGTTAACAGCGGTGTAACTTTCGGTTAAAACGATAAATAACAGTATGTCAAGAACCAGTATACAAATGTTAGCAAAAGATAGTGCAGGAAATTCAATTTCATTGCCATGGAGTTATACAGGAACAAGTATAACATCAGCAAACATTCCAGCAGATTCATATTACGGATTTACAGACGGATTACATACAGTCGCATTTAAAGGTAACGTATTTACGGGATCATTAGCTCTAGAAGCCACATTAGCTACAACACCAACAGCTGATGATTGGTTTAGAATACCACTAAATGGTGCTAACCTACAGTCGTTTACTACTTACACAGGCACTACAGCATACACATTTACTGGAAACTATGTATATATTAAAGCATTAGTTTTTAATGCTACAGCAGGCGCAGTTGCTTCAATTCTTTTGAACCATTAATTCCAGTTTGATAATAAATACATATAATACAAATATTTGTAAAGGTATGGAGAATTATGTCTGATAACACAGCGTCAAACTTAGGTACAGGACAAGGGATTTTTGCACAAAAAGTAGGTGATGATCTACAATTTAAATCACTTGTTGCAGGTACAAATGTAACACTAACAGCTGATAGTAACAATATTACTATTACAGCATCAAATGATACAACAGCACTAAATTTAGGTACAGGTTCTGGTTTATTCACAAGTAAATCAAGTGATAACCTACAGTTAAAATCAATAATAGGAAATGTAGATTCAGGTATAACTGTTATATCAAATTCAAACGATTTAACACTACAACTTAATGCCAATGTTGACGCAGGTAAATTAGGTGGTGTAGCGGCTTCAGACTTTTTAAGAAAATCAGACAATTTAGCATCAGTTACAAATTTAGCAACAGCAAGAACAAATTTATCAGTTTATTCAAAAGCAGAAGTTGATGCAAATACATTAAAAAATAATGCACACCAATTACCAGACACAGACAGTACATACTCATTAGGTTCTAACTCATACAAATGGTTAAACATTTATGCAGATAATTTTTATGGTAGAGCTTCAGTGGCAGGATCAATTGATTCAATTGCAAACATAGGTGACGTAGATGTAGCAGGTGCAGTAAACGGTTCAGTTTTAAAATATAACTCATCAACAACTAATTGGGAAATTGGTGTTGACTCAGGTGGCGGTGGAGGTGGTTCATCTACTTTCGTTGGTCTATCAGATACTCCAGGTAACTTTACAGGTGACGCAGGAAAATATTTAAAAGTTAATTCAGGTGCAAACGCAATAGAGTTTGATACTTTAACTACAACAGACGTTGCTGAAGGTACAAATTTATATTATACAGATGCAAGAGCAGATGCAAGAGCACAGGCAAAAATTGATGCACTTGTTGATTCAGCTCCAGGCACATTAGATACATTAAACGAATTAGCGGCGGCGCTAGGTGATGATGCAAACTTTTCAACAACAATAACAAATTCAATTGCAACAAAACTAGCAACAGCAGATTTTAATACTACATTTGATACAAGACTATCAGGCAAGTCAACTTCAGATGTATCAGAGGGTACAAATTTATATTATACAAATGCAAGAGCAGATGCACGTATTGGTGCGGCACAGATAAGTGATTTATCAAATGTACACACAGCGGCTCCAAACAATGGAGAAGTACTTGCATGGGATTCTGGAAACAGTAGATGGGCACCATCAAGCACAGGTGCAGGAGATATTACAGCAGTTGTTGCCGGCACAGGTTTAACAGGCGGTGCAACATCGGGTTCAGCAACATTAAACGTTGACGTTGGTACAAGTGCAGGTAAAATTGTACAACTAGATGGTTCAGCTAAACTACCAGCAGTGGATGGTTCAGCACTTACAAATATGCCAGCAGGTTATACGAACTCAGATGTAGACACACATTTAAATCAATCAAATCCAACTTCAGGATATGTATTAAGTTGGAATGGATCAGATTATGCTTGGGTAACTAACGCAGGTTATACTGATTCAGATTTTGATACAAGACTAGCAAGTAAGTCTACAACAAATTTAACAGAAGGGTCAAACCTTTACTATACTGATGCAAGAGTAAACGCAAGAGTTTTAGCATTAGGTTCAGCAAACTGGAACACAGCATATGGTTGGGGTAATCATGCAAGTGCAGGTTACTTAACATCAATTGCGGCAGACTCAATTAATGACACGCATATTGATTTTGGTACAGGTGCAAACCAAGTATCAACAGCAGATATTCCAGAAGCAACAAATTTATATTATACAAACGCAAGAGCAGATGCTAGAGTACAAGCGGCATCACTAACAGATTTATCAAACGTTGATGCAGTATTGGCAGGCGACGATGGAAAAGTTTTATACTATGATCATTCATCAACTTCATTTAAATGGAAAGTAGATGCATCAGGAAGTTCTTATACTAACAGTGATGTTGATGCACACCTAAACCAAAGTGGTCCAACAAGTGGTTACGTTCTTTCTTGGAACGGTTCAGACTATGCTTGGGTGGCAAATGGTACAGGTGGTATTACAGATATAGTTAATGATACTACTCCACAACTTGGTGGAACATTAGATGCTAATGGTAACACAATTGATATGGGTACGAATGTATTAACTGATACAAACCTAGGACAATTTATTACAGCATATGGTTGGGGTAACCATGCAAGTGCAGGATACTTAACAAGTGTACCAGCTCAGTCATTTGCTTCACTAACAGGTAAACCAACTACGATAGCAGGTTATGGAATTACAGATTCATTACAAATAGGTACAAGTGCCACAACAGCACTTGCAGGTAATACAGCATTGTTTGACGGAGTTTTTGCTAGTTTAACAAGTAAACCAACTACGATAGCAGGTTATGGAATTACAGATTCATTCAGTGGTGCTTATGCCGACTTAACTGGCAAACCAACATTATTTGACAACTCAGCATTTGACACAAGATTAGCAAGTAAAGACACAGGTGATGTAGCAGAAGGTTCAAACTTATACTTTACTAATGCAAGAGCAGACGCAAGAATTACTAACGCAGGTGTAACAGGTGCAAAAGTTACGAATTGGGACACAGCATACGGTTGGGGCAACCACGCAAGTGCGGGTTACTTGACTTCAGTACCAGCTCAATCATTTGCTTCACTAACAGGCAAGCCAACTACGATATCTGGTTACGGAATCACAGACCTTAATGCGTCAATTGATGCACATCTAAATCAATCAAATCCAACATCAGGATATGTATTGAGTTGGAATGGTTCGGACTATGCTTGGGTTACTAACGCAGGCTACACAAACACAGATTTTGATAACAGATTGGCAACTAAAACAACAGCCAACCTAACTGAAGGTTCAAATCTTTACTATACAGATGCTAGAGCAAACTCGGCATTTGATACAAGATTAGCAACTAAATCAACAACTAACCTATCAGAAGGTACTAACTTATACTACACAGATGCAAGAGCAGATGCAAGAATTACAAATGCATTGATTGATGAAGACAACATGGCATCAGACAGTGCTACTAGACTTCCATCACAGCAATCAGTTAAAGCATACGTTGACTCACAGGTAGCAAGTGAAAACGAATTAAGTGAAATGAATGATGTTACGATAGCATCACTTCAAAACAACCAGTTCTTGAAATACAACACAGGAACATCTAAATGGGAGAACGTAACAGTAACGGCGGCTTCGGCGGCTGGTTCAGATACATACGTACAGTTTAATGACAGTGGTGTAATGGGTGCTGATGGTGGCTTTACTTACAACAAAACAACAGATGCATTAACAGTAGGGTCAGTAACAACAGCAGGTGCTTCACCAAGTGTGTCGGCGGCAGGTGCATTATCAATTTCAACAACAGCATCAAATGGTAACATTACACTAGCAACACATGGTACAGGTGATGTTATACTTTCTGCAAACGTTAAAATAGATGGTTCAGATAACGATTACTTAAAATGGACGGCACCATATTCAAATGAGGCCGCATTACCAAATGCTTCAACATATCACGGTATGTTTGCACACGTACACGGCACAGGCAAAGGTTATTTTGCACACGGTGGTAACTGGATCAAGTTATTAGATGAAACTTCATCAACAACAACAAATTTAAGTGAAGGCACAAACCTATACTATACTGACGTAAGAGCAGATGCTAGAATTACAGCGGCAACACTAGATGAAGACAATATGGCGTCTGATTCAAATACAAAAGTAGCAACGCAACAATCAATCAAGGCTTATGTTGATTCATCAACATCAAACTCAAGTAATTGGGATACAGCATATGGTTGGGGCAATCATGCAAGTGCAGGTTACTTAACATCAGTACCAGCACAATCATTTGCTTCACTAACAGGCAAGCCAAGTACAATAGCAGGTTACGGAATTACAGACTCATTACAATTAGGTACAAGTTCTACAACAGCACTTGCAGGTAACACAACGTTATTTGACAACTCAGCATTTGACACAAGACTAGCGGCAAAAGACACAGGTGATGTAGCAGAAGGTTCTAACTTATACTACACGAACGCAAGAGCAGATGCCAGAATAGCGGCGGCAGGCTTAACAACATTAAGTGATGTTGACGCAGTAGCTGGAGGTGATGATGGCAAGATACTATACTACGATCATTCATCAACTTCATTTAAATGGAAAACAGATGGTGGCGGAGGCGGAACATTCGGCCTTGCAGGTAACACTGGTACACACACATTCAACACTGCTACAGAAACACTAACGTTCTTAGGAACTACTGGACAAATTAATGCAGGCATTGCCGCAAACAATGTTACATTAAGTTTAGCATCAGACATTAACAGTATTACAAGTATTGCTTTTGAAGGTTCAACAGCAGACAACAACGAAACAAAACTTCAAGCAGTTGATCCAACAGCAGACAGAACAATCAACTTACCAGATGCTTCAGGACACTTACCAGTGTTTGCTACAGCATCACCGGCGGCTATCACAGATGGTACATCAGGACAGGCACTTGTAACAAATGGTTCAGGACAATTATCTTTTACAACTATATCAGGTGGCGGTGGTTCAACAGCAGTTGAAATGTTTAAAATTAATTATGCAACAAATGGTACATTATCAAGTATAACAGATACATCATCAGGTATATCAAGTGTATCAATTGATTCAGCATCAGGTGGTGACATAACAATTAACTTTACAGGTTACAGTTATCCACCAGCAAGTCTTACACTATATGGTTATGTGTATGCATCAAACAAATACACAATGATGCCTCTAAACAAAGACATTACATTGAGAGAAATACCAGGCGGAGGATCATCAGGATCACCAACAGCATTTGGATCATTTGGTTCAATAAAAATCAAAGCGTCAGAAGGTGACTCAGGAGCATCAAGATCGTTTGGTACAGTCACTCATGCATGGGTACAAGTGGTAATGGGAGGCTAATAGATGGCCTACAAAACTAACTTTATTGACGTAAACAAACCAGCAAAAGTTTTAAGTCTTAACATAACAAACATTGCCAATGATACACAGTGGCCACACAATGATGGACAAGGTGATAAATGGTATTCAGGCGGTAGTAACCCAAAATATTATAGATGGACAGTAACAGCAACAGTTACAGCACAAGACCACGGATCTCACTTAACAAGAAAAGATTTTCAATACAATGGTTTAGATGTCCAAGTAGGTGATTGGATATCTGGTGCAACAACTGGTGTGTGCTGTAGAATTGTTTCTATAACATCCAAAACAACAACTTCTGTAGTTTGTGTAGTAGAAGATTGGTTGAGATATAACACATTTAGATCACCATCAGGTACTGGTGTATTTGCAGTAGGGTCGGCAGTGTGTTTTCAATTAAATGAAAACGGACACCCAATGATAGATCCAGTACCGGCTTCAATTACATCACAAACATTTTATCAAAACATTAACTCAAGATTTCAATATTTAAACCCACAGATGCACTATGTATTAGATCAAGCATCACATGGTTTTAGTTCAGGAGATGTTATATCAATCACAGGTTCAGGTTTCGCTAAAACAACGTCATCAACAGCGGCAAAAACAATTGGCACAGTAACCAACCCAGGACCAGGTCCAAATCAATTTATGTTAAGACCAAACACAAGAATTATTGATTTCAATCCTGCAATACCTGGATCAGTTGGAGATTTTCTTTACACAGATAATTCAACAGCAGGTGGTTTAACAACTACTTCAACATCAGGCAAAATACAGTTTTTAAAGATAGCAGATTCTATTGCATCATCAGTAACAGGTACAGTGGTAGATCCAACAGTAACAGCGAATGACGTACTAGAAATTAATGAAACAGCAGTCACACTAACAAGCACAACACTGACACAGACAATAGCAGACATCAATGGCAGTACATCAACGCATGGGGTAACAGCATCAAGTTCACCTTCTCCGTCGACGGCAACTACAGCAACAGAAAGTCTAGCATACGGACTAGTTGGTATATATCCAGGTGGTGTTATTACAATTAACGGAACGTCAGTAACATTCTCAACTACAACAGCAGGTCAAGCCGCTTATGGTATTGCAGTTGGTATTGGTGCAGACATTGTAGCAGACGTTAATGCGGCAAGTCCTACAAATATTACAGCATCATTAAACGGATCGAACGTTGTATTAACAAACTCAACAGGTGGTACAATTACTATTGTAAACGTAACTGTTGACGGTAACGGTTCAAATGTTGCTGGACCAAGTTCAGGATCAGGTTGGGCATTATCAACTAGTGCATCATCAGGTAACTATATAAAATTAACAAGAGCAGATGGTGGAGAAATATTATTAGATGAAACAACTGGTACACCATTAGCATCATTAGGTGTATACTCTGTACACAATGGAAGACATCCATTAGCAGTAACAGTAGAACAAGGTATTGTTGCAGGTGGCGGTGGCGGTGGTACTACTGTGGTTGCAGACATCACGGCAAGAAATGCTCTATCAGCCACAACTGGTGATACTGTTTATGTTATTAACTCAGGCAACGGTGAGTATGCATTCTTTGTTTACAATGGTAGTGCATGGAACTTATTAGCAGACGAAGATTCTGCAAACACAGATGCAAATACACTATCAGCAACAATTACACAAGGTGGCGGTTCAGGTACAACCGCAGTTGGCACAGTTTCCGATGGTTCAAGAATTACACTTGTATCTATAGAAGTTACAGTAGCATTTGATGATGCTAATGCAACACTAACTGTAGGTGATACAGGTGATGCCGATAGACTTGTAACTAATGACGAAATAGATTTAACGTCAACAGGTACCTATGCTATACAGCCAGCATACCAATATACTACCGGTTCTGACGCTACTATTAATGCTTACTTGAACATTGCCTCTGCTACAACAGGAACGGCTAAAGTTTTAGTAAGTTACATGTAGATTTTACTTAAACTGAGATAAATATATGTATATAACGGAGCAATTATGAGTAGACCAAAACCAGATATATTGTTAGAATTCACTAACCCTAAAAACTATAAGAGCGAACAAGTTCTTAAAGCAGAAGCCATCTATGCAGTTTTCTACAAAGATGCTCCAGTGAACCTTAGGTCTTTGAATACGTTAGTAAACTATCCAGGACCAAAATACAAAAAAGTATCATTTTCAAATTCGGGACACGCAATTAATTTAGCAGAAAAATTAAATGCACTTTTCAAAACCAATGACTTTTCAGTGCATGTTTTAACAGCTGGAAAGAAATTGGATGTCAAGCCGTATCAATCACAATAAACGCATTGTTGTCGATTATGTCAAATCTAAAGGCATAACAGAAGCACAGATACTTAACATGTTTGTAAGTAGGTTAAGTGATTATTCTCTACGGTTAACTAAAATTGGTGTACAGATAGTAGAACAATACTTTCCTTCATACATAATAAAAACAAAACAGCCATTTAGTGTAAAAGCAATCCATATCCATAATCTTGAGAAGGAGATGCTTCTTCCTTATTATATAGATAATAAGAAAATTGTTGTATTCAATGAAAAAGATGCAGTAGACCTCAAGTTAATTGATGGAGATGTTGAACTTTGGTCAAGAAATTGTACTGTAAACAACCAAGATTATTCACCAGATTTTGAATAAATTTTAACTTTTTTTTTAAACCGTTGATATTATTGGATTTTTTTATCCAATAATATGCATTTTTCTGGTTGACAGATACCTATACGATGCTATTATATACTTAATAAACATTTAAACAGAGAGAGAAAAAATGGTAAAAACAACAACTACAGACACTAGAACAGTAAGACCCGGTGACGTAATGACAGAGGTTCTTGCTTGTATTAAAAAACAAAGACCAGTTATGCTATGGGGTCCTCCAGGCATTGGTAAATCAGAAATTATTGATCAAATTGGTAAGAACACTAATAGAAGTGTAATCGATCTTAGATTGCTTCTTCTAGAACCAACTGACTTACGTGGTATTCCATATTTTAATTCTAAAGAAAATAAAATGGATTGGGCACCACCAGTTGATCTTCCAAGTGATCCAAAAGCAACAGACATCTTGTTCTTAGATGAAATTAATGCGGCACCACAAAGTGTACAGGCGGCGGCGTATCAGTTAATTCTTAATAGAAGAATTGGTACTTATAAATTGCCGGAAGGAGTATCAATTGTGGCGGCTGGTAACAGAGAAAGTGATAGAGGTGTTACTTATAGAATGCCTAGTCCACTTGCTAATAGAATGTTGCATATTGAAATGGCAGTTAACTTCGAAGACTGGCAAGATTGGGCAACCAAACATGACATCCATGCAGATGTAGTTGGTTACTTAACATTTGCTAAAAATGATTTGTATGACTTTGATCCAAGAAGTTCATCAAGAGCATTTGCTACACCAAGAAGTTGGTCATTTGTAAGTGATATGCTTGAAGATAATGACTTACAAGGTTCACAACTTACAGATATTATTGCTGGTGCAGTAGGAGAAGGTCTTGCAGTTAAATTTAATGCTCACAGAGAAGTGGCAGGTAAGTTACCTAATCCAACTGATATTTTAAATGGTAAAGTTAAAAGTCTTGATACAAAAGAAGTAAGTGCAATGTATTCATTAATTACTTCATTGTGTTATGAATTAAAAGACGAATGTGAAAAGGCACAAAAAAATAAAAAAATGTCGCCTTGGCACAAAATGGCAGATTGTTTCTTACAATATATGATGGACAATTTTGAAACTGAAATGGTAGTACTTGGTGCCAGAATTGCACTTAAGAATCACCAACTACCGTTTTCCCCTAAAGAGCTAAAGAGCTTTAAGGAGTTTTATAAGAGATACGGCAAACTAATCGTAGACGTTTAGAACGCCGTTAGGGGAACTAGATCTGCCTCTCTCTGCTCTTAAAAGTAGATCGGTTCCCCGTACTAACTGATAAGTACTATTATGCAAAACAAAATTTTTATATTTAAATTAACAAGTTTAAAAAACCCAGAAGTAAAATGGGAAAGTGTTGAACATTTTTTATATACTCAAGAAGATAGACAAATTACTAAAAGTGAAAAAGAAATTTTAGCTAAAACTGACTATTATAAAAAATATATAGATAGCAATGCATTTATTTTTAATATAATGCATAACAATGAATTATATAAGATACAATGTTATACACAAGAATTACACGACATTGGTTTAAAATCATATTTTTTAGAACATGAAAAAAAAGGTATATGGAAATATACTGAATTGTTCAGTACAGAAATAGATCCTGTTGTTGCTACGGCATTAAGAAAAGCAGAAAAGTATTATAGAATTACTGTTAGTAAGTTAATGAAGAATAAATCAAAACAAACAGGAGTATCAGGTTCATCATTCGCTAATAACCTAAGGAAAGAAGAAAGTAAGGTAAAAAATGATCATAACAACTAAACAAGATTTAGAAAAAATGTACAATAGACTGTTAAGTAATTGCGATAAGGCAATTGAAAATTCAGCTAAAGGTTCATGGGCATTTAATTTTTGGACATCTAAAAAAGAACAGTTATTTGAAAACATGAGTCATTTAGGAATACTAAAGAATAGTAGGACTATACATTAAGATGGCAGTAACACCAGCATATAAAAACGATATAGGCGTTAAGACAATAAAGATTGGAGTCAAAGGGTTTGTATGCATTGGAGCAACACCACCAGATGATCATCCTCACGTATATTTGACTATGGGAAATTTAGATTATAAGGTTTGTTTATATTGTAACACAAGGTATGAATATGATTCTACATTGTCTCCGGAATATACACAACCACCAGAGTGCTTTCATGATACAACGGATAAACACATATAATGATAGAAGCTGATATTAAAAAATATGAATTAGAAATTAGTGCTAATTGTAATGCACAATGCCCGTTATGTGCTAGAACAGAAATGGGAATGTCATTAAGAGGAAATTCAGAAATATCATTAAAAAATATCATGCATCTTTTTCAAACAGAAAAGTCAGTTAAAAATAAAGAATTTAAATTATGTGGAGTATTAGGAGATCCAATTGTTCACCCACAATGTTTAGAAATATCGCAATGGTTGGGTGAAAAAGGTGGTAATGTTATTATTAGTACCAATGGAGGATATAACAATCCTGAATGGTGGAGTAAACTTGCTAAAGTTAAAAATTTAAAAGTTGATTTTAGTGTTGATGGATTTGAAGACACAAATCATATATACCGAGTAAATGTTAAATGGGATATCCTTGTAAGAAATATGAAAGCATTTTCACAAGCTGGAGGAAATGGAGCATGGGTGTTTATTCCGTTTGCTCATAACGAACATGAATATGAAAAAGCAAAACAGTTAGCAAACGAATTTGGTTTTAGATTTATTAAAAGAACAAGTGGACGTAATGTTCTAGCAAAAAAAGTTCATAAAACTAAAAAAATGACTAAGGAAATACAATTAACTACATCAACAAAATTACCACATAACGATTTATCAAAATTACAAAAAGTAATAAAAGAAAAAAGTGTAAAAACAATAAATGATATTGTAAAAACAATTACATGCCAGCATTATGATGAACCAGAAGTTTATATAGGTGCAGATATGACTATGTGGCCTTGTTGTTATTTGTATGATCAATCTAAAAAATCATATAAAGATGTAGTAATGTCAAATGATAAAGACTTTAATAATCTTACAAAAAATACAATTAGTGAAATATTACAGAATAATTTTTATACATCTTTAAGAGAAAGATGGTATGCATCACATGATAATCATCTACCAAGATGTATTAAAAGCTGTGCATTAAAAGGAGTATACAAAAATAAGAAAGAATATGCTTGAAATAAAAAAAGAAGATATAAAAGAATACAAAGTTAATAAAAAAAGTCGTAAGAAACGTCCTTTAAAATCAAATGAATTTCTAAAAGAACTAGCACAACAAGTATATCGTGGAGAAGTGTTTACTAGTTTTCAAATACAAAATCCTCAAGACATAGCTTCAGTGTTCATGCCACTAATGTTGATGTCACCAGATATGGGTCAAGGTATGCATCAGGATAGACCATGCATGTTTTATTCTTACATGAAAGATCAGTTTCCAACTGGTATAAATGGATATCCGTGCTTTGGATCTGTAGCATATCTAAACAGCAAAGAAGCAGAAATATTTGACGACTACTACAAAAAGATAGAGAAAGCAATCAATGAAGTCTAGAAAACTAACACAAAAAGAATTCATGAATTACAAAGGTGAATATCATGTTATTGATCTTCCTTTATTAGATAATAATATACAGGAAGAACTTAAAAAAACTGTTAGGCGACATGCTACAGGTTGGTATTACATAGCAGGTGGCAGTTATTTTGCATTTAAAAAGGCCAAGGACAAAGATATTGTTAAAGGTTTTTTAGCATGGGAGAAAATAGCATCATGAGTGATGTGTATTACAAGGTAATCGTGACAAGAGGAGAATTGTCTTCTACCCATTATTGGTGGGAAAGAACGTATGCCAATTTAATGGAATCGGTTGACATATTATACAAATGTGCTAAAATGGATGCAGTAGTATTAGAAATGATAACAAAGAAAGAATATGACAATAGAACCAATTAAAGAAAAACTTGACGATAAGATCAAACTATTAAACTCATCTAGGGTGTTTAAAAAAGTTACTCCCAAAGGCGACTTGTCTTGGTATGTCAAATGGGTATCAGTTGTTCTTATCTTAATTGCTACAGTGGCAAGAAGTGTTGGAACGATTCCACATATTGATATGTGGTTTGGATTATTTGGAACACTAGGCTGGGCATGGGTTGGATATCTTTGGCATGATAGAGCATTATTAGTTTTAAATGTTATTTTAGTGACATTATTAGTACTAGGTCTAGCAAATTATTATTTTAGTTCGTAATAAACCATTGATTTTATTAGGTTTTTTTATGTAGATAATGGTTGACAGATCTCTATATCGTGCTATTATATATACATAATAAGGAGAGAGAAACAAATGGCAACAAAAACTGCAATAAAGAAAAAGATTAATATTCAAGAAGATCACGAAATACGTGAAAGAATAGTTCAAAGTAGAGTACGTCTTTTATTAAAACATCCGTTCTTTGGTAATCTTGCAACAAGATTAAAACTTAAAAATGCTGATGATTGGTGTCCTACTGCGGCCACTGATGGAATGCATTTATTTTACAATAGAGAATTTATTTCGCCATTAAGTTCAGAAGAACTTGATTTCCTTATTGGGCATGAAGTAATGCATTGTGTATATGATCATATGGAACGTAGAGAAGGTAGACAACCTCAAATTTGGAATATGGCAACAGACTATGTAATTAATGGTCAGTTAGTTCGTGAAGGGTTAGGCAAAATGCCTAAAGAAGGATTACATGATTCAAAGTATTACGATAAAAACTCAGATGAAATATACACTGAACTAAAAAAGAATCAAGTTGAAATCAAAGTTACTCTTGATATGCACCTAGATGGCGAAGGTGATAAAGGTCAAGGACAAGGTAAAGATGGTGATGGCAAAGATGGCAAAGGCAAGATGCCTGCTATGTCTAAAGCAGATAAAGACAAGTTAAAAGATGAAATTAAAAATGCAGTATTACAGGCGGCACAGGCGGCTGGAGCAGGTAATGTACCTAAAGGTGTTGAACGTTTAATTAAAAATATGACTGAGCCTAAAATGGATTGGCGTTCTTTATTAGATCAACATATAACATCAGTTGTAAAATCAGACTATTCATTTATGAGACCTTCACGTAAGGGTTGGACAGTAAATGCTATACTTCCTGGCTTACAACCAGAGCCAGCAGTTGACGTATGTGTTGCTATTGATACATCAGGGTCAATTAGTGAAAAACAATTAAATATTTTCTTAGGTGAAGTAAAAGGTATTATGGATTCATTCCAAGATTACAAAGTTCATGTATGGAGTTTTGATACAGAAGTTCATAATCCAGAAGTGTTTACACCAGATAGAGATATTACAGATTACAAGCCAGGTGGCTTTGGTGGTACAGAATTTGAAGCTAATTGGTCTTGGATGAAAGAAGAAGGGGTACAACCTAAAAAGCTAATTGTATTCACAGATGGTTATCCTTGGGGATCTTGGGGTGATGAAAATTATTGTGATACACTTTGGGTGATACATTCAAATCATGATAAAGACCTTGAAGCACCATTTGGAATAACAACACATTACGAAAATATATAATGTTTTGGTTTTTATTTTTCCTTGCAATCTTCCTTTGGGCTTTTGGAATTAAAGGTACAGTTAAAATTGCTTTGATTACAGGGATATGTTGGTTTGGACTTTTATCTCTATTAGTTATTTTTAGTTAACCTATCATCTAGGTGTTCATTAATTTTCTTAACCATTTTACTACTTGAATTAGTAAAAATAAAAGGAACAAAAGCATGTACAAGAGTCATAAACGACAACCATAAAAATTTTATACTATAAGACAAAGAATGACCCATATGGGTAATGTAGCTTTCATCGACACTATGTGGATGGTCGGTAAACGGATTCTTCATGTTTACCTCTCGTAATTATAAGCAGACTTATATGCTCTACATTTAACAGATTCATTTAGCATATTTTTAATAGTCAATGTTACTTTATCTGGATCGTTAATTGATCCTGCAACTGTAAATATAATTGATTGCGTTGTTTGTGATTGATTTCTTGCTTTTTGATTTTGTAAACCTTGTAATGGCATACCAAATTCTTCATGCAATTTTTGTATTGTTACAATAAGTTTGTTGCCAAATGTTTCTTCTTGTATAACAATATTATTAATTAAAGATCTTTGTTGATTTTTCCAATCTTCAGGAAAATTTAAATTTGAACCAACACCATAATTTATAGCAATAAACATAGCAAGGTTTTGATGTATTGATTGACATACTGAATACATTCTAAAGTCTCCAGCTAATGATTGATAATCTTTGTTATCTGCAAGATCTGGTTGCTCTGCTTTAGCAGATACACTTAAAAATGTAAATAACGCAATGATTAAGAATAATAAACGTGCCATATAAGTATTTAACCCCGGTTGACAAACCATAACATGATACTTTATATTAATAAGAATTAAAACTAAATATAAACAAATATAACAATGAGTGATACATTAATCTTAAATGCAGACGGATCTCCGTTAAGTTTATTGCCCATTAGTGCAGTAAATTGGCATCTCTCAATCAAATTCATATGGCTAGATAAATTTAAAGTTTTAGAACATTATGATGATTGGATAATTCACAGCCCTTCAACTGAAATGCACGTACCAAGTGTATTAATAGCAAAAGAATATTTAAATTTAGCTAGGCATCCTAGATTTTCAAGAAACAATGTTTATCTAAGAGATTTGTTTACTTGCCAATATTGCGGATGTGAGTATGACGATAAAAACTGGAAAGACCTTACATTAGATCATGTTGTACCAAGATCAGCAGGTGGACATTCGCATTGGGAAAACATAGTAACATCATGTATGACTTGTAATGTTGAAAAAGGCAGTCAAAATATTAGGCCAAAACAAATGCCTTATAGGCCAGATTATTGGGAACTAGCAGGAAAAAGATCGCAGTTTCCTTTGATAATTCCTCATCATAGTTGGAAATCCTATTTAAAATGGGATGATAATTTAATTAAAGTCGCCTAAAAAAAAGGTTGACGATAAATATTAAAGTATACTATAATAAACAAACTTAATATTAAGGAGAAGAAAATGGCTGAAGAACAAGCACAAAAAGAATCTACTCAAGAAGCAGTACAACAAGCACCAGCGGCAGAGGCACCACAATTGTCAATTGCTGACTTACAGGCTTTGTTGAATGTTATTGACGTAGCAAGTTCAAGAGGTGCGTTCAGAGCCAATGAACTTACCAACGTTGGTGGTATAGCTGATAAACTTACAAAGTTTTTACAGCATGTCGCAGATCAGCAGAAAGCTCAAGCAGATGCTAAAAGCAAAACTGAAGCTGAAGGCGGAGCAATTGACGAAGGTAAAATTGGCGATGCACAACCTAATCAGGAACAACCTGAACAAAAATAATAATTGCAATTAGGAGAAAAATAATGATAAAACATACAGGTAGAGTGGACTCAACCAACAGACGTGTTGTAGTTGTATTTCCATCGATACCAGAAGATCAAGACAACTGTCTTGTGGTTGACATCAATGCATTAGAACAAAGATATCACGATGGTTTAATGCAGGCGGTTGAATCACCAGAAGCTCAAGCATCTAATAAATTATACGAAGTGCTAGGCAGAAAGTTGTTTTGGGATGGTAAAAACATACTAACAACTTTGCATGAAAAAGGTTTCTTAAGAAGAATTCCAGTAGACACAGTAACATTGTTACCGACAACTACAGATACACTTCCTTTGAAAGAGTTTAATGCATACCAAAAAATGGTTTCTGAAACAAAAACAGATCCAGCAATTCCGCAAACACCAGATTCATCAACTAAAGCAGGCGAAATGGCAAAGCCACTAGATGAAACTAACGAAGATGGTATTGCAAGAAATTTATTAATTCAAGCAGAATTAATGGAAGCTGACGCAATGAGAAAACGTGAAGAAGCTGAATCAGTTTCACCTGGTATACAGAGAAAATTAGGCAAAGAGCCTATTTTTGCTGAACCAAAAAGACCAAGAGGTAGACCTAAAAAAGAAGCTACCGCAGAAACGACTTCATAAGTTTACTAAAACCTGTCTATGATAAATACTAGTACATAGGCAGGTTTTTTATGACACAAGACTCAAACAGAAAATTTATACCTTCTCGAAATGATAGAGATCACAAAGAATTTGATCGTATCATGCATGAGATACATCCAAAAAAAATTCCAGCAAATTTTGTTGATAAAATTAAACTATTTCATAGAGATGGTTCAACAAGCCTAATGACTAGTGATGATATCTATAATACTATTCCTGTACATGGCCAAGTTGATTGGGACAAAGTTGCAGAAAGCTATCACGACATAGTAAATATGGAAATTTATATAGATATGGAATCACTAGAAAATGCTGTTCATCAAAACGTGCATAGAATGTTTAATTCCGCTTTTAGAAAAAAAAATTAGTTAGATTTAGCATATTGACAGATATTGGAAAGTATGTTATAAATAGTATTACAATTTACCGTATTTAACAATAGAGGTTGGGGTAATACTATTATGAAGATTATACTGTCATTTTTATATATTTCTGGCATTCTCGCCATAGGTAGACTCATACCACATCCACCAAACTTTACACCAATATTGGCCGCGGCTATATTTGCACCATACATCGTTAACGATCGTTGGATAGCAATAGCAGTACCATTAATGGCAATGTTTATTGGAGATGTGTTTATAGGGTTTCATCCTTATATGCTTTGGGTTTATGGATCAATAGCAATGTCCACAGTTATTAGCAGATGGGCTATGCAGTTTGGCAAATACATACCATTAGCAATAATGACAATAGGATCATCAGTGTTATTTTTTGTAGTAACAAATTTTGCAGTATGGATTATGTGGGACTACTATCCTAACACATTAGAAGGATTAATAATGTGTTACACAATGGCAATACCATTTTTCCAAAATACACTGTTAGGCACAGTTGTTTATACTGCCTTAATGGTGTCACTGACTATAGCATTATCTCGACCTTTACACAACATCTACTTAATGGTAGTTAACAGGAAAGGTCTCTATGAATAGTGAAGGCAAAAGAAACATCGGAAGAGGAATAATAGTATTAGCAATATTATTTGTAGCATTTTTAATTAAACCTGCAAAAGCAGGAGAGAATGAATGTTATTGGGAAGAAATGATGGATGAAACAATTGTATGTGATTCATTGGTAATAAACATACCAATATTTCATACAATGACAGCATCTCAAAAAGCAGATAGAATATACACAGATTCGTTTATTTGGTTAGACGATGAAAAGAAAGAAGGGTCTAGCATATTATCAGAAGCATTAGAAGACGCACCAAGTTTTAATGCAGTTAGATCAGGACCAGCAGGACAACAGACATCGTTATTTACAAGAGGAACAAATTCAAATCACACACTTGTAACAATTAACGGGTCAGCAATTACAGACTACTCAACAACAAATGGTGCTACAGATTTAAACAACATTAACATACATTTTGCAGATGGTTTACATTTATACACAGGACCAATGAGTACTAACTACGGACCAAATGCAGTTGGTGGTGTTGTTGATATACAAACATCTGATTACAAACAAAATGAATTTTCCATATCGCAAGGGTCACATGACACAAACACTATGGCTTATACATATGGTAAAGATTTTTTTACCTTTGGAATATATACAGAACAGTCAGACGGGATATCAGTTTATCCACAGGGTACAGAACCAGATGGATATGATGTATTAGGATTTAATGTTGGGCATGTTATAACTCTTGATGATACAAAGATTAAATTTACAGGAGTAACAAATACAACCAACGCAGATATTGATGCCTCAGGTGCAGATGATTTGGATTATACAAATGAAACAAAGTTTTACTTTGGACAAATGCAGACGTCAACTGATGTAAAGTATGGAAAGATAAAAACAGTTTTTGATCATACTATATGGGATAGACAATACGTAAATGGAACAGAAATAGACAATTATGATTCTGTTGCAACACATGGATCTTTAGATTGGGTAACAAGTTCAGACCAAGTATCAACTAAAACAGGTGTAGATGTAACTGGATTTGATGTAGACTTTAATAATACAGGTAGCTATAATTCTACAGTTGATAAGTCAGCATCAGTAACAGGGATATATCATAACTTTGATTATTCATTTACAAACAATCTAATTGTATCAGGTGGTTTAAGACATGACGAGCATTCTATTGCAAATGGTCAATCAACATATTCAATTGGAGCGGCATATAATGGTTTTCGTATAAGCCAATCAACAGGATATAAAGCACCAACACTGTATGAACTATATGGTGCAGATAACTATGGTTACACAGGTAACGTAAATCTTAAAGCAGAACAATCTGTTAGTAATGAAATAGGATATAATCGTAAAGATAAATCTTATAATTTTGATATTGCTTTTTATTCAACAGATATCAAAGACATGATAACATACTCTAATTCAACATATAATAATGATAGTAATGGAACATCTAATATGAAGGGTGCAGACATTGACTTTACTTACTATGTTGGTAATTTTAGCTTTGTGAACAATGTAGCACTAACATCAGCACAAGATTCATCAGGTACTTGGTTAAAACGTAGACCTCATACTACTTGGAAATCTGGTGTAACTTATGCTAAAGATAACTATTATATATCACCTAGCATATTATATTATGGTGATCATAGAGATACTGACTCAGTTAACTGGTCAACTATTACTGTTAAAGAAAGAACAACAGCAGATCTTACAGCAGGTTATTATCTAACACAAGATTCTGAAATAGTTTTAAACGTAAAAAACTTAACAGATGATCAGTATGAAAGACCAGATGGTTATAATCAAGGCGGAAGAAATATAACAGTTGGATGGAAATTAAAGTTTTAATATAGACTTGTAAATTAGGATAAATATTGTTATAATTGTGTTAATAAAGGAAAACCATGAAAAAGCAAGAAACAACTAAAGATCAGTATTTTTTATTTGTTGCTCAGATGATCGCACATCTAAGCATTATACCTATGATTGTGTATGGTGCTTGGTATCATTGGGTGATAGCATTTTTTGTATATTTTATTACTGGATGTTTTGGAATGACAATGACATATCATAGATTGTTAAGTCATGCAAGTTGGAAGGCGCCTAAATGGTTTTACTACTTTGGATCACTAGCAGGTACATACGGGTTAACCGGATCAACTATAGGATGGGTAGCTATTCATAGAGAACACCATGTGCATACTGATAGCGAAGATGATCCACACTCACCATCGTACAAAGGCTTTTTTAAAGTTCAATGGTTAAGCATGTTTGATAAGCCAAAACCGAGGTACGTTGTTAAACTTATTAGAAATAAATTTCATTTGTTCACTCATAGATATTATATTTTAATACATTTAGCAATTGCCGGAACATGGTATATGATTGATCCAATGTTACTAGTATCAGCTTATCTATTTCCAGCAATGATACTTTGGAATGCAGGATCATTTATTAACACTCTTTCTCATATGATTGGATATAGAAACCATGAAACTCCTGATAACTCAACTAATGTTCCAATGTTAGGAATATTAATGTGGGGTGAAGGCTGGCATAATAATCATCATGCAAATCCTAACAATTCAAATTTTCAACATAAATGGTGGGAGTTTGATATGGGTGGTTGGTTCATAAAACAATTAGAGGTAAAATAAAGTGGGAAAAAGGAAGACTCAATCTTCTAAAAATTTAAAAATAGCAGTAACAGGTCATACATCCGGAATTGGTAAATCCATATACAATATGGGAATTTTACAAGGCCATGATGTTGTTGGCTTTAGTCGTGCCACAGGTTTTAATTTAAAAAACATCGGAAAACAATATACTACTGATCAAGAATCTGATAAACACCAAGACTTTGAATACACAGAAGATACAAAAAGATTTTTGAGAGAAATCAAAGACTATGATATATTCATCAACAATGCTCACTTACAATGGAGCCAGTTAGATTTACTCTATGCTGTTTATGAAATGTGGCAAAAACAAAATAAACTGATTATTTGCATAGGGTCAACAGCAAAAGATCATAATGAGCCAGCTGAAATAGTCAAACCTTATTATCATCAAAAAATTGCATTAGAAACAGTTGTTGATAACTTTGGTGTTTATGGAAAAGGAAAATGTAAAGTTTCTATCATAAGACCAGGTTGGGTAGACACAGGACTATTTGAAAAATCTCCTGAATATAAAAAAACAATTCCTATGGGAGTAAAACTAGTACCATCAGATAAGATAGCTGAATCAGTATACTATATGGTCAACCAACCAAAGAATGTGCATATCAAAAATATATCTATTGAATCATGGTACATATAATATGGAAAAAATATTAAAATATACTTCAGCATATAAACCAATAGTTGAAGACTTTCTCATACAAGCAGTAATAGAAGGAAGTTCCGGAACTTATAAAAAAGAAAAATTTAACATAGATGAATTAGATGATAAAAGCAGTTTGTGGTTAGCATTAGTTGATAACGAAGTTGCTAGTATAAGTTATGCTGAAAGAAGTTTTATCACAGGCACTCCAGAGTCTATTAGGAAATGCAGATATCATATTCTTAAAAAACACAGGCATGGACGTTATGGATTTAAAATGATGAAGCATCAAATTGCTTGGGCAAAAGACAATGGGTTTAAACATTATTACTGGACACATGATGTTAAAGATGTAGCAATTAATAAATTATTTCAGCATAAGAAAAAATACGTAGGTGGCGATAACAGTTGGTTTGAAGATGAAGATTATAAAAAGCTAACACTTGAAAAAGATCTAGTGTTTCACGATAAGCCAAAATCAAATATGATACAGTTTATCTATAGCTATTACATTGATCCAAATTATAAATGGAAACCAACCAACGCAGTAATATTGCATCAACATAATGGAACTATAAAAGATGTTTCAGAGGTATTATGAAAACAGTACAATTAGGCACAGTATCGGTTATACATGAAACATGGTTGCCATATGCCGCGGCATGCCTTATTAGTTACTGTAATAAGATTCCAGAAATAAAATCAAATTATAAATTCAATGATCCAATATACAAATATAAACCTGTAGAAGAATATACAGAAGAGTTTAAAAATATTGATGTATTTGGGTTAACTTGTTACGTATGGAACCAAGCATATAATGATCAATTGATGAGTCATTACAAAGATGTAAACCCAAATGGTATTACAATGTATGGTGGACCTAATGTACCTGAAGATCCTAAACTTGCAGAAAAGTTTGCAAAAGATCATCCTTATATAGATATATTTTGGGTAGGTCCTGGTGAAAAGTTAATTAGTAAGTTTTTACAAAATATTGATACTCCAATGAGTACACATGACGGTAGTTTTGGGTTAGGATGGAATAACGTAGAGGTAGGAAAAAAATTATATCAAATTGAAACTCATGAAATGCCTACACCATATTTAGATGGAGTATTTGATTCTATACTTGCTGAAGAAAAAAGAGTTAAAGCATCATTTGAAACTAATCGTGGTTGTCCTTTTAAATGTGCATTCTGCGATTGGGGTGGACAAGCAAGATCAAAAGTTACAAAGTTTGATATGGATCCTGTAAATGAACAATTAGACTTTATATACAAACACACCAACATAGCAGAAGTAGAGATACTTGATGCTAACTTTGGTATGTTACCTAGAGATTTAGATGTCGTTAAAAAAATGAAAGCAAATAAAGAAGCAACAGGCAATAATCCTAAAATATCTTATAGTGGACTTGCAAAGAATGGTAGTAAATGGTTACCAGAGATTATCGATATAATACATAACAATTTAGATGCTGATCAACGTAATTTGAAAGTAAGTTTCCAAACACATGCAAAAGAAACATTAAAAGTTATTAACAGAGCAAATATTAACAATGATAAACTATTACCTTTAATTGATAGTTTTAAGTCTAAAGGATTACCAGTAACATCAGAAATGATTATTGCTTTACCTGGCGAAACAGCAGACAGTTGGTTATACTCATTGAATAAAGATTATGAGCTTGGTATTGATTTTATGCGATCATACTTTTTAAACCTAGTACCTAATACAGAATTATATACAGATAAGTTTCAAAAAGAACACAAGGTAGAATCTAAGATACTTGCATTTCCTTATTCGTTTTCAGGACTAGGATATAAGCAATTGCATAATCATCCAGAGTACAGAGATGAACGTAGCACATATGAATTTGAAGAGATAGAAATTATGCATAAATGTTTTTCATATGATGAAGATGAAATTGTTCGTATGTTTGACTATTGGTGGTTCTACCATAACTTTCATAACTCAAGAGCATTAAATCATACTATGAAAGATTTATTTGATACTGGGCATGATATAGAGTTCCAAGTTAAATGGTTTTATAAGCATTTAGATAAAATGCCTTTAATGATTAAACTAGTAGAAAAGAACAGACAAATAATTAGAAATATATTTAAAGATGAGCCAAGAACAGAAGTAAAAGATTTAGCAACATATTTGTATTTTTCAAGATGTTTACGTGCAGATGAAATATATCAGTTTTGGCATAACCAAGATCAGTTTGTAGAAGATTTGTCAAAAGTATTTCCAGAGAAGTTGGTTAAATATGATATATCAGAATGGAAAAAAGAATTTGATATGAGTATGTATGGTACAGACGCTCGTATTAAACCAACTGAGATTGTTGCTATAGGGAGCGAAAGATAATGTGGAAAGAATTAGTAAAGAATGAGTTATGGGAATATGATAACTTTCTTGATGACAGTACAATTAGTCAAATAAAACAAAATATGTTAACAGCAGGTAAAACTGAACTAGAACCTGGCGAAGCAATATTGCCAAACTTTAGAAATTCAGGAGTTAATGCAACAACATATAATTACACAGTGCATAGAACTGATATACATAAAGATAGAGTATTGATTGATTTATATATGGGTAAAGTGAATGAGCTAATGCAACCACTTACAGAAGCAACAGTACCTATGGATAACTTAGAAGGCTTACAGTTATTCACAAAGAGTTTTTCAAAACGTGGTTGGTATGATCTACATACTGAGCCAATTGACAAATACGGTCCATATGCTTTTATGCATTTTCTTTCTTCTGAAGAAGGTGGTGAGTTAGTATTTCCTAGTCGCAATGGAGTAGAAAAACATTTACAGCAGTTTCCTAAACAAGAAGCTAGATGGCAAGAAAATATACAGTTAGTAGAATCAAAAGGATTTCCAATGCGTTATTTAGATGATGTAGTTGTAAAGCCAACGTATAATAAGTGTGTAGTATTTGCAATAGGGTCAGCTCATTATGTAAATCCTTTGCAAGGCGAAGTAACTAAAGAATCAAGACAAGTAGTCACTGGATGGCCTTATGCTACAAAAGATCTCATTAATGGTTTAGATCAACATTGTAATTTTAATTATTACTTTGACTCTAAACGTCATGAACAACCAAAGCCAGAGGACTGTCATTAATGTGGAATGAATTAGTTTATGATGAAGTATGGCACACAGAACATTTTATCGATGATGCTCTTGTAGACAAAGCATTAAGTCATATCCGTGAATCAGAAACTAAAGAACTAGATGGTAATGAACAACCACATATTATTAGTAAGTCATACTACAATTATAATCATGTAAAATATAATGTACATCAAGATAATGATATAGTATTAGCAGTAATTAATAAACTAAATGAAATATTAGCAGATGTATATAAACCAATACTAATAGAAGATATAAATGAAAAAAATGTTTTACAATTTACTACTAAAACATTTAATCCAAAAAGTATATATAATGTCCACACTGAACGTAAAGATATATATGGTGAATTTGTTTTTATACATTATCTAACAAATGAAGAAGGCGGCGAATTAGTATTGCCAAACGAATATATGTTAGCAGATCATTTTAACTTTCATCCTGAAGAAAAAGAAAACTGGGAAGAATTTAAAACAAAATTATTTAAAGAATCAAAACAAGACCCTTATCTAGTAGGTCCATTAGCAATTAAACCAAAAAGAAACTCTTGTGTGCTAATGCGAGTAGGATCAGCTCATTATGTAAATCCTGTTACAAATGCTAAACCAAATTGTCGTGTTGTTATTACAGGCTGGCCATTTGCTAATATGGATTGGAAAGCAAAATTTAATCAATAATGATAAATATTGCTTTGATGCAGGATAGTCAAAAAAAGAAACAGAAACGTAAAACAACAGTTAAAAAACGTAAATATGTACGTTCAGAATATAACCACTATCAGCCAAATAATCCTTTAACAAAGTATTTTGCAAAATTAATTGAAAAACAAGATTAAAATATAAAGTAGTAAATTAAAAATAGTATTACTAAAATAGCAGGAACCTGCTGTATTAATAGCCACTCAATAAGTTTTTTAAGTTTATAACTTAATGGATCGTTCATTAGAATAAAAATTTTCTATCACCAGCAAATTCTTTATAGTCCATAGTTAATTCTTCACCCTTTTTTATATTTTTAGCAGAAACAAAACTAGTACCACCTAAGTATGCTAAATTTGAATCTTCGCTGTGATTAATAAATGTATCTTCACAATCCATGTTGTGAGTTAAACTAACAGGAAATTTTTGAGGTGCTTGTTCTTTTGGAACAATAGAGCCTTTAAGCTCAACTACCTGTCGACCAATTGGAATGTTTTCTAATGCAAACCTTCCTTGTCCGTGTATATTTGATTCTTTTACTTCTGTTTTAAACAGCCAATGGTTGGGCATCTGCCTGGGCCTTATGTTCTTTATATGCTTTTTGTATTTGCAAGTTGCCCATGTTGTTATTTTCATTCCAATCATTCTCTGGTATTTCTTGTAAGTCTGATTGATCTTTTAAACTAAACATTAAGCTAATTCTTGGTGTATTTCCAGAATTTACTACAGTATGAGTAAATCCTATATTTAAGAAATATGCTGAACCATCTGCTTTTAAATGATATGCTTCTTCTTTACTTTTTCTCCAAAAGTAATTTGTTGCTTCTTCTTCTGCAAAGATAGGAATAATAACTCTTACAGCATAAGTCGGATCGTAATCAATATGTGGCGTAAGAGTCTTGCCGGGATCTAACCTTACAAGTCTTACTCTTATTGCATCTGAATTAAAAGAGTTTACTACTTCTTCAAAGTATGTACCTTTATACTTTTCAGTAGGAGTATTATAGTTATGCTCGTTTAATGCTGGATCTAAGTTTTCTCCACGTCTTGCTTTTAACCTATATTTTGCAATTTTACTAATTGCTTCATCACCAGTTCCCGCAGTCTTACCCATTACTTCACAAGACTCAACAGTAGGTGCTTCTCCTTGCGGATCAAATTCTGTAAGATTAATTTGTTTAAAATGTTTATACACACTCATAACTAATTCGTGATTGTTTGAACATAATGCTTTATTAGTGTCCATCACATTACCATAGTCATTAGCTAAAACAAGTGCTTCTTTCTTTAATCGTTCGATGTCAAACTTATGGTTCTCAAATTTCCACATTGTTGGTAATTGATATTTTTTACGTACTAACATTTTAATTATTTCTCCTAATAAGCAATATTATACATATATTTATCATAGAATGCAAGTGGTAAATATATAAAGTACACACTTTATATTGATTTAATTAAGATTTTACTGTATACTTATAAAAAAATGATTGATCTAAAAAACAATAAAACTTACTGTCCATACCTTTTTCGGGGTGCTGTCATGCAGGTTCCTGATAGCTCTATTGTTCCATGCTGTCGATATAAAGATGATTCATTAGAATATTCAAAGTCTTTTGATAATGGATACAATAAGATATGGGATACGTTAAGAAAAAAATCATTAGAAGGTAAACAAATTAAAGGATGTTGGAGATGTTATCAAGATGAACAAGCTGGTATAAAATCAATGCGTGAAAGTGCTATTGATACAAATGGTGAAATAAGTTATGATTATAAACAAAACCCTAAATATGATGAAACACAGTTAGAGTTTCTTGAAATACAAACAGGTAGGTATTGTAATTTAAAATGTAGATCATGTGGACCAAAACTATCAACAACATGGGATGAAGATTTAGATAAAGATAGTGAACTAATAAAAAACTTTTTTGGAAATGAACACCACGAATATATTAATATAAAACAACTTCCAAAAACAAATCAATCGTTATCGACAATATCATTTGATACAGTAAAACATTTAAAAAATGTAAAAGCAACAGGCGGTGAACCTTTTTTAAATGATCAATTTCAAACTTTTCTAGCTAATTTAGTTAAGTGGGATATAGCAAAAAATATACATTTAGAAGTTTTTACAAATTGTTCTTTCTTTCCAAAAGATCAATATAGAAAACTAATACCAAATTTTAAAAGTGCTAAAATAGATCTAAGTTTAGATGCAATTGAAAAACGAGCAGAGTTTTTAAGAAAAGGTTCGCAATGGGATAAGGTTACAGAATCAGCTACAAAGTGGGTAGATGTAAGTCAACAGCATACAAACGTTTCAGTTGTAATTGGACATACCTTAACAATATATAATGTTTTGTATCTAAAAGAGTTTATTAATTGGATAGCTAATTATTTTCCAAAAAGTATTATAACAAAAAACTTTTTAGATTTACATTTAGCACAAACACCACAGTATCTGTCATTATCAAATTTAAGTATATCTAATCAATCTAAAATTAAAAATTTAGTATTACAACATAAAGATCAGTTATTGTTAACATATCAAAGTAATAAGGAATTAATATCTATTATAGAAAAAAGTTATGATAAAATATTAAAAGGATTAAATTATGCTTCTAGTGATCTGTCGACAGAGTTCTTTGAGAAAGCAAATCTAATTGATAGTGTTCGTAATGAGAATTGGCGTACTACTTTTTTAGAACTATCAGAGGCATTGACATGAGCAAACAATCAAATACATTTTGTATAATGCCATTTATACACATGAACCTAAAGCCAAAAGGCTTTGTAAGTGCTTGTTGGCGTAATCATGATTCGCTAGGACATTATGGAGATAAAACTTTAAAAGAAATATGGAACAATGACAACTATAAAAAAATACGTGATAATTTAATGAATGGAGTACAGCATGACGGCTGTAAAAGTTGTTGGGATATGGAAAAAGCAAATGTCATATCAACTAGGCAACAATGTAATCAAGACTATGAAAAGCATATTCCTCAAGTATTAAAAGAAGTAAATGACGGTGAATTACCTATGAACGTTAAAACAATTGAATTACGTTTTGGTAATGTGTGTGATCTAAGATGTAGACATTGTTCTTCGATATACAGTTCAACTTGGGCAGTAGCAGTTAACAAGCATGATGAGGTTAAACGTTTGTTTGACAAATATCAACTAACTGAAACCAGCACATGGAGAGGCATAGCAAAATTACCTATAGAAACATTTAATCAAGTAGTAAATGACATAGGACCAAGAGTAGAAGAAATAATTATAGCAGGTGGCGAGCCTTTGATACAGCCACAGCATTATGATGCATTAGAAAAACTTTTACCCTATGCTCATAACATTACACTAGAATATAATACAAATTTAAACAATATAGTATTAAAGGATAAGCATATTAGTGACCTTTGGAGTAAATTTAAAAAGATAAACTGTCGTGTAAGTTTAGATGGTGATAAAAAAATACACAGTTATTTAAGAACAGGAAGTAATTTACAAGCAGTTGAAGATAATATAAAAACATTAAAATCTAAATTATCACAAGAAGTTTTTAATTTAACAACAACATGTACAGTTTCGTTGTACAATATTTCTAGATTTGATGATATTATTGATTATTATACATCTTTGGATTGTTCCTTTCATTGTAGTTTGGTACAATACCCAGAAGCTCTAAATATTCAATATATACCAAAGAAAATGAAAGACATTATAACAAAAAGAGTTTATAATAAAATAGAAAGTTTAGAAAATATTAAGGAGAACCGTTTGGCCAAAATAATTAAATGGTCAAACTATGTATTAGATTATATGAATAATACTGATATAAACAATGATACATTGCCAAAATCAACAAGGGAATATATTGAAACCATGGATAGATTAAACAAAACTAATTTTCTAGAAGTGTATCCAGAATTTAAGGACTATTGGCAATGAGTGATTTAAAATGGAGTGAATATGATTTTACACAAATTCCGTACAACAATCTCGTACGTGTTGGACAACGTACTATGCTTTACAGGGATCTTTTTACAGTCAGTTGGCTTCTTGGTAGGTTTTGTAATTACAGGTGTAGCTACTGTTGGCCGTATGCTAGAAGTGACAGAAAAGATCATAGGCCTACTGAGCTTTGTCTTGCTACCATTGACGAGATTAAAAGACAAGCAAGAGATAGAGGATTTAATAGTTTCCACTTCAGTCTTTCTGGAGGCGAGCCTACGTTTCATCCTGGTTACCTTGATATTCTTCAGCATCTTGCTGATGATACAAAAAACACTAATTATACTTCTGTCCATATGACAAGTAATTGCAGTAGAAACATGAAATGGTTTGAACAATATGTTAAAGCAGTCGCACCGTTCCATAGAGCCAGTATCACGGCTTCATACCACAGGGAACACGTTAACTCAAAAGAAAAAAGAGCAGATTTTGCCGATAAGTTATGCTTCGCACAAGAACACGATGTCCAAGTTACAATTAACCAAGTTATGGTTCCAGAATGGTTTAATGAACTATACGAGGAATCATTATATTTCCACAATAGAGGTATTAACGTTACGCTCAAAGCTCAAAGCGATCCAACAGCATCAGAAGTTGTCCATGGCTACACGAAAGAAATGCTTGACAAGTTACATAACGGAATGCCACAACGTGGATTTACTGAAGAAAAAAATCAACATGTAAAAAGACCAAAGCCAACGTTTAAAATAGATGATGATCGTACTATGCAAAAACAAACATACTCGGAAGGAGTACCACAACACTTTCAAGTTGAATTTAGAGACAAAGAAAACAATCCTTACTTTATGGATCAAGCAGAAAGATTTAACGCATTTAATTTTAATAAATTTGAAGGATGGGAATGCTCGTCAGGGTATAGATCAATTATTATTAGAGAACCAGATGGTAGTATAAAAAGAAGTTACAGTTGTCACGATAAGCCTCTTGGAAATATTGAAACAGGATTTAAACTATTTGATAAGCCACAGACTTGTATTTCACAAAGCTGTGTATCAAGTGCTGATTCAAAAATACCAAAGAGAGCCAAAGGAACTAAATTACCATTATGGCCAGGAGATAAAACATACGAATGAGTAAAAACAGTTTATACAGAGATCTAATAACATTTGGAGCACAGTATCCTTTAAAACTTCGTATGAAGGATTCTTCTGCATTTATTGATTGGACTGAAAAACAGTTTGATTATGTACAGTATAATCCAAGAAAAAGTTATCCTAGAGAAGGTTTAAGTATTACAAGTTTAGATGGCGGACTATCTGGTAGACCAGATTTAGATAGTGTATATGAATATAATAAAGAAAATGGAACAGAGTGGACCGAAAGAGACTTTAAAACACCAACGCCGGTATTTGATTGGCAGTCATTACAAGAATGTTTAGAACCATTTAAAGGACATATATTTAGAACACATATTTTAAAATTAAACACAGGTGGATTTTTTCCTCCACATAGAGATCATCCAGATGAATATGATTTTCATCAATCAAATAAATTAATTTTTGATACATTTAGATTAATAATGCCGTTAAAGAATTGTGACACTCCTGGTATGACATTTATATTAGAAGATAAAGTTTTACAATGGCAACAAGGAATCTTATATTTTGTTGATACTGCTAAAATGCATTATCTTTTTAATACAACACCTGATCCTGCGTATTGGTTAGTTGTTAATGTTGATGTAAATGAAGAAACACTTGCAGGTGTGTGTAAAAATATGAAGCAAAGGTAGATATGAAAATAACAAACGAAACATTTGGTAAAAGTAAAGCAATACATTCACCAACCGATATGGCTATTAAAACTATGCTATCTAGTACATATGGTTCTTATATTGAAAGTACAAACGAGAATGATAAAACACCATCTGTAAAAAGACGTGTACGTTGGGAAAACTGTCAAAATCAAATTAGAAATTATTTAAATCCGCTTATTGACTTATCGGAACTAAGATGGGGGTATCCTACAAATGGTATACATGAAAGTATTGATTGGATGTGTAATAAAGTTACGCAGTATCAAGTATTTGAAGGAGAATATAGATACCCAACATTTATAAAAAAACCAGTACATGTTGCTAAATCTGTTAATGACTTATTATCTAGTGTACCTTTGTATATGAGTAATCCATTTAGTGCAACAGGAAACTTTGATAAAAGATATGATGAAGTTGGTGAAAGACAACAATGCCCAATATATTTAGATTTAGCATTTGCTGGAACCACAGGACCACATAAAATAAAATTATATGAAAATGTTAAAGAAGTATTTTGGAGTTGTTCAAAACCATATGGGCTTGGATTATTAAGAGCAGGTGTACGTTTTGTTAGAGAACCAGAATTAGTACAACAAGAATTGCAAGGAGTTGGATATTTTAACCATGCAATAATTGATGTATTTAGAGCGGTAATAATAAGTAGTAGTGTGTTTGCAAAAAAAGAAGAATATAACAAAATGCAACAAACATTATGTAAACAATTTAACTTACAACCAAGTGATTCATATCTGTTAGGAACTACAACAGATGCTGAATGGGATAGATTTAAAAGAGAAAATGGTATAAACCGAGTGTGCTTAACACCAGCATATGAAAGGATTTAATTGTGTACAATAGTAAAAAACCAACAGCACAAATGCTAGGAAGATTTCAACCATGGCATGATGGGCATACAGCTTTATTTAAAAAAGCAATGAATGAAACTGGGCAAGTGGTAATAATGATACGTGATATGGAAGTTAATAACAGTAATCCATATGCAGGAGGTCAGGTTGGTTTAAAAATACAAGAGCATTTATCAAAAGAAGGATACGTATTTAAACACGATTATGATATTATTAGTGTTCCGAATATTGTAGATATTAGTTATGGAAGAGATGTAGGATATACGTTTACTAAACATGACCTTGGTGAAGAAATTCATAAAATTAGTGCTACACAAATAAGAAAAGGATATTTAAAAGAATGAAAGTAGCAATTACTGGACACACAAAAAGAATTGGTAAGGCAATCTATGATGCATTTCCAAATAGTATTGGATTAAGTAAATCACAAGGATTTGATATTACTGATAAAAATTCAAGAACTAAAATAGTTCATGCTATTAATGATTGTGATGTGTTTATTAATAATGCACATGAAGGATTTGGACAAGTAGAATTGTTAAATGATGTTTTTACAGCATGGAAAGATTATAGCAAATTAATAATTAACATTGGTGTTGATACAGTTCCTTATAGTAACTGGCAAGTAGTGCACCAGCAATATCCTGTAGAGAAAGTTGCATTACATTCGCAAGTTGAATTGTTACACAATCAACAACGTAAATGTAAAATTACAACACTAGGACTAGGGTATGTTGATACAGAATTTAACAAAGACTATGATGGAGCAAAGCTGTCATATAAAGATATAGTTGAAACAATAAAATGGATTATTGATCAATCATATGAAGTAAAACAATTAATGGTGAGTGCAAAATGATAACTTGGGGTATATGTGGTTTAGGTCATGATGGATCTTTATCTGTAATAAAAGACAATCAAATAGTATTTGCTGGTCATACAGAAAGATACACAAGAATAAAAAATGATCCTTACTTGTGCGATGAAATAATAAATGAAGCATTAGAACATGGTGATCCAGATAAGGTTATATGGCATGAAAGACCTTGGCTAAAAAAACGTAGACAAATGGTTTCTGGGCAATGGAATGAATTATTTCAAACGTCTAACTTACCATCACAATATATGAAACAGTTCCAACATATGGTACCACATAAGTTAGAATATGTAGAACATCATAAAGCACACGCGGCCGCAGGAGCATATACATCACCTTACAATAGTGCCTGTGTTATTGTTGCTGATGCTATTGGAGAGTTTGATACTATGTCAATATGGGAATATACAGCACCAAACGGATTAAAAAGATTAAAGACATACCAATATCCACACTCGTTGGGGTTATTGTATTCAGCATTCACACAAAGAGTTGGATTAAAAGCAAACGAAGAAGAATACATTTTAATGGGCATGGCGGCCTATGGAGAACCAAAGTATGCAAAAGATATTGAAAAGCATTTCTTTGATAAAAAAGATCCTTTGAAACTAACAATGAATGTTCATGCAGGTATTGAGGAATGGATGGCACACATGCCGTTGATTGATCATCAGTTTTCATATGACGTTGCGGCATCAATTCAACAAGTTATTGAAAAGAAAATTCTTACACTATTTGAAATAGCACGTTCATATAGTTCACAAAAAAACATTGTATGGATGGGAGGAGTTGCACTTAATTGTGTAGCTAATTCATTAATGTATAATAAAAATCCAAATATATGGATTATGCCTAACCCAGGCGACGCAGGTAATTCATTAGGAGCCGCGGCAATAGGTTATGGCGATAAGTTAGATTGGCAAGGACCTTTCTTAGGTACAAATATTGAAGGTGATTATCCTGTAGATTCTGCCTGTGATGCATTATTAAATGGAAATATTATTGGTGTAGCAAGTGGCAAAGCAGAGTTTGGACCAAGAGCATTAGGTAATAGAAGTCTACTTGCTGATCCTCGAGGCACTGAAATAAAAGATAGAGTAAATGACATTAAAAAAAGACAAAAGTTTAGACCATTTGCTCCTGCTATTCTTGAAGAACATGTTCATCAATATTTTACAATGCCAGGAGGTATTACAGAATCACCATATATGCAGGCAGTTGCTATATGTAGAAAGCCACAAGAGTTTCCAGCAATAATACATGCTGATGGTACTTCTCGTGTACAAACAGTAACACAAAAAGAAGCACCAGGATTTTATAATTTAATTAAAAAGTTCTATGATCAAACAGGATGTCCAATATTATTAAACACTAGCCTAAATATTAAAGGTGAACCGTTAGTAAACACAAGACAACATGCAGACGCATTTGAACAACAACATAAAGTGAGGGTATATTCATGAAACCAAAAAATACAAAAGTCGCAATGATAGGTTGCGGTAAACTAGGACAAGACTGTGCAGAAGTTATGGCACAACAATATATGGTTGAAGGCTACGATGTAGAACCAAGAACACCAGAAAATTTTGCAATGAAGACATCAATTTCTGAAACAGTAAAAGACAAAGATATTGTTTTTATTGCGGCGCCAACACCACATGATCCACGTTATGATGGGTCAACACCAACAGCACACTTAGAGCCAAAAGATTTTGATTATACAATTGTAAAAAATATTTTAAAAGAAGTTAATAAGGTTGTTAACAAAAAACAATTAGTAGTTCTTATATCAACAGTACTACCAGGTACAACAAGACGTGAGCTTGAACCTTTAATTACAAATGCACGTTTTGTTTATAACCCGTACCTAATTGCAATGGGGTCAGTAAAATGGGATATGGTAAATCCAGAAATGATTATGATTGGTACTGAAGATGGATCAAAAACTGGTGATGCAAAAGAGCTTATAGATTTTTATAAACCAATGATGCAGAATAGTCCTAGATATGTAGTTGGTACTTGGGATGAATGTGAATCAATTAAAATTTTTTACAACACCTTTATTTCAGCAAAGATTGGTTTAGTAAATATGATTCAAGACGTAGCAGAAAAACAGGGTAATATTAATGTTGATGTAGTAACATCTGCACTTGCATATTCTGATATGCGTATTATGGGTCCAAAATATATGACAGCAGGTATGGGCGATGGCGGTGCTTGTCACCCACGTGATAACATTGCATTACGTTGGATGGCAGACCATCTAGGCTTAGGTTACGATTTGTTTGATGCTATTATGGGTGCTAGAGAAATACAAGCAGAAAATCTTGCTAAAAAATTAATGTCGTATAACTTACCAATTGTGATTGTAGGTAAAGCATATAAGCCTCACGTGCCTTACACTAATGGATCATATAGTTTGCTTATTGGACATTACATTGAAAAAGCAGGTAGAACATTATATTATAAAGATGAGCATACAGGTGATCAGCCACCAAAAGATTTAGGTAACGCAGTTTATCTACTTGCACATAATCCAAACGTAACATACGGTACAGATGACACTTCTAAATATGATTTTCCAAAAGGATCAATTATTGTTGACCCGTGGAGACAATGTCCACAGTTAGAAGGTTGCACAGTAATTGAGTATGGTAACACAAGGAACGTATAAATGGCAGTTAATAAAGAAACAGTAACTTGGGTTAAACACTGGAACGATAAAACGTTTTCATTTAAAACTACAAGAAACTATCCAAACAAATTTAATAACGGTGAGTTTGCAATGATAGGTATGGAGCATGAAGGTAAAAAATTAATGAGAGCATACTCAATTGCATCAGCCAATCATGAAGATTATTTAGAATTCCTATCTATTAAAATAAATGATGGACCATTAACATCAAAACTACAACATATTAAAGAAGGTGATGAGATACTAATTAATCCTAGATCAACAGGTACACTTGTAATTGATTACCTATTACCTGGTCGTAATTTATACTTGATTGCAACAGGTACAGGTCTTGCACCATTTCTAGGAATAATAAAAGATCCTGCGACATATGAACGTTTTGAAAAAGTTATCTTAACTCATACAGTACAGTATGAAAACGAGTTAGCATATCATGAGCCTCTTAATTGGTTTAATGAAGAATGGAAAGAATTAACACTAGGAAACTTTAAGTATTTCAATACACTAACGCAACAAGACTGGCCACGCAAAGGTAGAATTACTGAATGGATAAAGAATAATAAATTGTTTTCTGAGACTGCTGGACAAAGTTTAGATACAAAAGAAGATAGATTTATGATATGTGGATCGCAAGGTCTTAACAAAGATTTAATTGAACATTTTGAGTCTTTAGGTATGCAGGAAGGTAACACATCCATTCCAGGACAATTTGTAGTAGAGAAGGCATTTGTGCAAAGATGATAGTATTCACTCCTTTAGATATACCACCAATTCCAAACAAACAATCGATACTAGATAATTTCATCGGTGGAGAAAAGTTTGCATGGTGGAAAGAAGAAACACTATTAGGGGTAAAAGATCTTTCCAAACCATTTGGTGAAATGCAGGAATGGAATGCTTCTGCTAAACAAAAGTATCCAGAATTACTAAATTGGATAGATACATACTTTCCATTTGAATATAAATTTTACGTAAGAATAGCACGGTCAACAGGGAATGTTGCTCCACATGTGGACGGTAATTATGTTAAAGCACCACACCCACATCATATGACAATTACTCAAGAAATGTTTGATCATCAACGAGCAAATGAACCTATAGGATATAGATTTGTAGTAAGCGGATCACGTGATAGCTTGTATATGTGCAAAGAATATGATTATAGTCAAGATATGAGTAATCAGCTTAAACATTTTTGTACAATACCAGAAGAAACAGATGCGTTTTTAATTAATAATTGTACACAGCCACACGGTGTTGATGTACAAGAAGGTATCGATGACGATCGTATAGTTGGGTTTGTACTAGGAAAAGTGATTAAATCAGAACATCAAAACCTAATAAAGCAAAGTGCGAATAAATACAATACACAGGTTATAAAAAAGAATGAGCTACGAGTATAAATTAAAACTAATTTTATTAACTAACCACTTACTGCTTATAGTAGGGTTATTATACGCAGATCTAAGCTGGCTATGGCTATCTCTTATTGGCTGGATTATGTTTGGTAAAGTCGGTGGAGAAATAGCTTTACATAGATACCTATCACATAAAAGTTTTGAAACATCTTATTGGAAATCAAGAATGTTAATCATATTAAGTATGTTTAACTGTTTTGGATCACCAATTGCTTGGTGTGGTGTACACAGAAAGCATCATGCAGTTCCTGAAACTAAAGAAGATCCACATGGTGGTCAACCAGCATGGAGAATATGGACAACTTTTTGGGAACCATTTACAATTGAAACAAAATTTGTAAAAGATTTAATTAAAGATAAATGGATTAAATTTATACATCAACATTACTTAAAGTTATTACTATGTTCTTATGGAGCCATTGCTTTAGTTGATTGGCGTATTGCAGTATTTTTAATATCAATTCCAGCAGTGATAACTTTTCATAGTGCTGGTGCTGTTAATGTATTGTGTCATAAATGGGGTTATAGATTATTTAATACACCTGATGGTAGTACAAATAATACATGGGTAAATCTAATAACACTTGGTAGTGGACTACACAATACACATCATCAAAAACCACAGAGTTGGACGAATAAAGAAAAATGGTGGGAAATAGATTTTCCAGGATGGGTTATAAAAACTTTTTTATTAGATAAGAGGTATAAGGATGAAGAAGGACTATAAAGACTTTCGTAACGTATGTTACTTACCAATCGACTTGCCTTACCAAAAAATTAATTTAGACGAGTTAGAAGTATTCCATGATAGAAACTACATGTGGCCACCGGATGTTGTTACGGAATCTTATTCAGCTAACAACTTAGAAAATGCTCCATATGTAGAAACTGCACCACACGAATTATGGCGTATTGTTTGTTTACTTGGACAGCTCGATGAAGAAGACTTTGGCAAAGCAGATAAAGTTAGAGAAAGTTGGTTGAATCGTTTAACTAGAAAAAGAAAAGTAAATATTAATCCTGCGTTACCAAAAGAACTATACGGAATAATTAAACTAATAGAACAATTACCAATACAATGCAATCATGCAGAACTAATTAGACAACGCAGAGATGTTCCATTGCATATGGATGTGCCAGGTTTATCATCTTCTGATCATAGTACTTTAAGACCTTTAGAGCCTTCAGGATACAGATTGTTAATTAATGATGTACGTGAACCTAGTTTATTTTGGACAGAACGTTTAGAGCAACAAGATAAAAAAGATTATAGATTTATGGAACTACCAATGGACACAAATACATTTGTATTAAATGAATTAGATAGACCACATGGTGCTAAAAAAATTGAACAACAAAAGTTTGTTATTACTACTACAGGATCTATTGATCCTAATAAACATTTAGATACGTTAGTTCGTAGTTGGAACAAATATAAAGACTATGCAATAGAGTTTGGAGATAAACATGAATCACTTTGAGTACTTTGAACTACCACAATTAAAAATAGATAATAAATCAAACATTGATGCTATTGACCAATTAAAAGATAAGTTTCAAAAAGTTGATGTAGCCTATGCAGGACACCAAGTAACTTATGAAGAAGGTATTAAAGAAGATAAAAACGATCATGAATGGGTATACTATCAAGATGTTGACCATGGAGCAGATTTTAATGGTAGTCCATTAATTGAAAAGATAGTAGAAGACACTTGTAAAGTTTTAAATATGCCTACAAGTCTTATTGTTAGAAAACAATACACAAAGATGTCTCCTGGTTGGTTTTTAAATATTCATCGAGATGTACAACGAATGGTAGCTTTACTTGTAGAATTTAAACCTGCAGGTGGTTCTATTAGTTGGTATAATAATAAAAGAGAACATACAAAAACACTGTATTACAACCACCCGGTAGTAGTAAACACAGGACAATTACACAGTGCTAAAGGCGGCGACACAATGACACGTTATGGGTTTCAACTTGACTTTGATTATGGTATGACTATAAATGATGTGTATGAGTATTATAAAAGCTCACCATTGTTTGTCCAACAGTGAGCCTTAATAATTAATTATTAATCGAATGATAAATGGTCAGTAGTTTCTACCATTGGTAATGCGTTGCCTTCGCCGTCAGTTTGGTCAATGTTTAGTGCGTCGTATGCCGCTCTATCACAATTCCATTCTTCACTGATAACAAGATCATCACCAACCATCTCATATTTGAAATTGACTCTGCCGTTAACTGATGCCCAAGTAATATAGTCTGTGAAATCGTTATTTTCTAAACGACCTCTCATAGTATCTACTGCATCTGCAGAACCGTTTGTTTTCCAAGATATTAACATAATGAGCTCTCCTATGTGTATTTGTTTTTAGTATATACAATGTTATTTATCTATTATAGTGTATTTTATTGAAAAATATAGGATTTTATTTACAGAAAAACAAGATAGATAGGTATCTTTTCACTTGACAGATATCTATATTGTGCTATACTATAGAAATATATAACTAATAAACGAGGTAAAATAAATGAGTGACGTTAAACAACATAGTGATTTACTAAAAAGCACTGAAGTTCAGATTGGTAAACACAAGTTTAAGGTAGAATTAGTACAAGATCCTACTACTAAACAAGCAAGTTATATCCTAGAAGGTAATAGACAGTCAAGATACGGATTGATTAGAAATACGCATCAACCTGAATTACTTTTTGCTTATAATCTTAAAGGTTATGATAAACAGGCCAAAATCGCTGGATATACTTGGTTTACAGATAAAAACGGCAAACTTGAACCTGTAGGTTAACATTGATTGATGCAATAAACACTTGGTGGGGAGAATGCATACTGCAATGCGGAATGGATCTAACTACTTTAGAAATTTATTTAATAATGGCATTTTCATTACCTATAATTGTATGGTTAATGGAAAGAAAAAAATAAAATAAAATAAATGATAAAAATGAAAATAAAAATAAAACAACTATTTGATAAACAAGCAAAAGGGTCATTAACTAGAACAATAATATTCACTATTGGCCATTTTATAATTGCGGCCACAATATTAAAACTATTAGATCCAGGCATAGAGCTTTGGGTAGCAATCACAGATGCAATAGTTGAACCTTTGGTTAATTCAGTTTGGTACTATCTATTAGACAGATGGTGGGTATCTCGTATTATAACTAAAAAGAAAAAAGTTAAAAAAAAAGTTAAAAGAGAAAGGTATGGCAAATGGCGAGGAAACGTATAACTAAAAAAGACGATCATATTAAATTAGATCCAGCATACGTTAAACATTCTGTTGCATCAAAACTTGACATGAAAGTTTGGTGGTTGGAAGAACTTGAAGGAGAAATACTTGAGTTTGCCAAATATGTCAAAAACCATTATGGTATCAAATACAATGATACTGCCAAAGCACATCTAAAAAGGATTGGCAAAACATCTCAAACATTGAGAATGACATCTGCTATGGCTTTGGGTGTTCTTGAAGATCTTCACAAGTATGAAGATAAGTAATTTCATTAAAGAAGCATTAAAAGATCTCTTATCTGATGCTTGGATTTATGTAGTTACTATAAGTATTATTATAATAACCTTATTAATATTTAATATTGGAATTTAGATGAATTATGAATTTAACGACTATAGAAATAAAGATCCATATGATCCTCCAAAGTGGAGTCGATGGCAACCAGATAATCCTTTAAAATATCTATTAACAATTGTATTCTTTCTAATAGGCCTTCCATTTTTATTTGGATATCTGCTAACACCTTTAGGTACTGTGATGCAACTATTGTTTATTGATTGGTGGTTATACTTAAAAGAACAAGCAGGAAAGATCAATAAAGACGATTATAGGTAGTAAATACAGATATCTATATAAATACAAAGTAAGATTGAGCAGTCTATGAAAAAAAAGCAAACATACATTATAGGTGATATTACACCTACTAAAAAAATAACCAAACCAAAGCAGAAGAAAAAACCTGTTAGAAACGTTCAGCCACAAGCATTTAAAACTAAAGAAGCACCAATGATTAATAACGCCTTTGCTGAGGCATTTGCTAAAGCTGGATTAACATCAGATACTTTTAAAAAAAAATCTTAAGTTATTTTTGATATTCTACTTTTGCTCTAGAGCCGTGCCCGCCACATTCTATCACACATCTTTTAATATATAAATTATGATCAGTATCCCACGAGTCTTCTAATACAGAATCATAGTATTCGTGACCTAGTATATTATCAATTGAGTTATGTCTTAGATCATTCCAGTTTTTTCCATATTGTTCTTCAATTTCAAACAACTTATCTCTGCCTTGTTTTTGTACACTCGGTCTTATAGAATCATGATACATATCACCAATCCAACAACAAGGCCATAATTTCATGTCATGTGATATGTAAGCTCTTTGCTCATGTATTAATCTGCAACTGATATCTTTAAATTTTGTATTCTTTACTGTTTCTGATTCTATTTTCTTAGTTACATTAAATTTAACTTGAGCTTGTGAATGTTGAATTTCTTTTTTATTAGTTGTAATAGTTGTTTTATTAGTTTTCCATGGAGCCTTAATTTGATTTCTTGAAGATCTCCTTACTCTAAAATTAAATCCTAGCTCTTTTGCTAGTTGTCTTGCATTATCTATATCACTAGTATTATGATCAAACTCAATATAAGACCATGTCGCTCTGCCTTGCCCTTTTGAATATGCTGTAATATTTTTTATAAGTTTATCCCAAATAACATTAACACGATACATATGATTTGTATCCTTGTAGCCATCTATATTAAAACCAACAACAAGTTTGTGATTGTATTTAAAACTTAACTGAGATAAATCATGCCAAAACTTTTCTGTTTGCATACCACCATTTGTATCTAACCAAACTTTAGAAGGATTATTTTCTAAAATATATTTGCAAATTAAAATTATATCTTTAGCCATTCCTGGATCACCATATACTCCAGAAAAACCAAATGCTCTATCTTTAATTGTGTTTGGTGGAAATATATGTTTAAATTGTGACAACGAAATTTCTAACATCTTTAAGTCAGGGTGTGTATCTCCATTATGAGTACGTGAACATCCAGGACATCTAGCATTACACTTAGATGTTATTTCTATTTCATACTGTTTTATTTTTTCTAAATCCATATACTAATATTATAATCCTATTATAGATACTTGTCAATATCGTATTTCCAGTACTTGTCAAGCCTTTTAGATTTAATGTTATAATCAAATGCAGTTTTTGAAGAAACATTTTCTAACCAATATAGAATATGATCTCTTAAGTACGGTCTTTTTATATTTTGTAAATATTTTTTTATTTGGGTTTTTCTTTCTAAGTTATCATGCCAATCACAAATAGATAACTCTCCAGGGTGTTCAATACAATGAGCCTCAAATAATGAATGATCTTTATCATGCATATCTTTATCCCAAAATGTATCTGCCCATTGTTCTAATTCGTGTAGATGAAAAACATTTATTTTTGTTATAACTGAACTAACACGTATTTTAATGTTCTTCCATTCTCTTGCCCATAATCGATATTGTTTACATACTTTTTCAACATCTTGCCATGTGTATGGACCTGGACGTTGTTTCCAATTAATATCGCCATACCCGTCAATACTTAAATTTATTTGTATAGACTTACATTTTTTCCAAACAGCCTGAACTTTTTTGTTTGGTAACATAGTTGCATTTGTATGATATATTAATGATAGGTTAGGAATATCAACATCTTCTTGTGTAATCTTTTCTATAAATTGATCATGCTTTGGTTCCATTAATGGTTCTCCACCTACAAATTTTAAATAAGATAGTTTAGAAAAGTCAATATCATATAAATCCAATTGTGGAGTTTTTAAAACTTTTTTATGTGGCTCTACAATTTTACTATATGTACTACTAACACTAGAGCTACACATTCTACAACTTAAATTACATAAAATACTAAAAACACTATCTAGATAACGCATTTCAAAAAAATCTTTATCAAATAGGTTTCTTTGTTGTGATTCTTTAATCCACTCTTTATCACGTTCAAGAGTCCACAGTCTAAAACTTTGACTTTTAGCACGTTCGTTATCAAAGCATTTTCTACATCCAGAAGTAGGTTTTTGTTCTAGCATGTTATTACGTACTTCTTGAAATCGAGGATGCTGTACTGCTTTTTCTAATCCACCATCTTCCAATTTTGGCCAACCTTTTCGATCATTAAAATCCCAATTACAACAAGGTGTAACTACACCAAATTCGTTGATTTGTGCACCACTAAAAGGTAGGGTGCAGAAATACGTAGAGTTTGGAACATTTGCTTTTTTCATATAATTTCTCTTGACTATTGTATCATATTACAATATTATAGTATTTATTGAAAGGTAATAATTATGAAAGATCCAAAAGTTATTGAATTGGTAAAGAATTTTAAAGAAAACATAACTAAACTAAATTCTATATATCAAAAACTGGATACTCAAAATGTTTGGGTTGACCTGCAAAAAAAAGAAAAAGGCAGAGGCTGGGAAATAAGACATTTAGAGCAGAAAGTAAAGTACTAATAAATAAATTGTAACCAAGGAGGGTTATGGCAAAAATGAGAACATACACGTTCTTTGAAGGCAATGAAGAGCCAAAAACTATAGAAGCATTAAGCTATAGACGAGCAGTAAAATCGTTTCAAGGCGGAAGTAAAAGTAAAATTGTCCGTGTGGAATGGACAGCTAAAAAAGGTGGAGAATACGAAAAAGATCAATCTTTACCATTAGGCAGAAGTAAAAAACTAGGAAGATAAAATAAATGACACAAGTAAACATATTATGGGCATCGATGTTTGGCACAGCAGAAGATGTAGCCACCGATGTATTTGATAGTATATCAAAAGAATCAAGTGCCGACATTAAAATAAATGAAATGAACGATATTGATATTGAATCGTTTAAAGATATGAAGAATGTAATGTTTATATCAAGCACTACAGGACAAGGTGACGTTCCTACAAACGGAGATGATTTTTTTAATAAACTATCAGAAGCTGAAGTAGATCTTAGTAATATGAACTATGCTATTTGTGGTTTAGGAGATAGCTCACACACTTATTTTTGTGGTGGCCCTAAGAAAATTGACAAACGTATGGTAGAACTTGGAGCAAATAAAGTAGCTGACAGTCATGAATGCGACGGTGACGATGACGGAGCACGTGAGTATTCAATAGCTACAATACAAACACTAATAGGAAAATAAAATGGCATTAACAATTAATCAAGAAGAAAAGGCAAAACTTATTAGATTGTTTGACGAAGGCACACAGGTATTGCAAGAGTCAGATGATTTGAGAGCAGGTCTAAGAGATACAGTAAAACATATTGCAGAAGAGCTTGACGTTAAACCTACTGTATTAAACAAAGCAATTAAGATTGCATATAAAAATAGTTTATCAGAAGAGAGAGATGCATTTGATGATATTGAGATGATACTTGATACAATCAAACGTGGTGGAGCTCATAAGGAAGAATAATGTCTTGGGGATCCTGGTTTACCATCCCACCACCATTGAGTGATAGTAAGAAAAAGCAATGGGAAGATATACCTAATAAAGTTTTTTGGGCTAAGATAACATTTTTACTTTTTATAAACGCAATGATAGGATTATTAATTTATCTAATAATAAATATGTAGTATGCATACAAACTTTTATAAAGACCCAGATATTAGTTTTGATATAACAAAGTTACAATCAGCACTAACAGAAGTAGATAAACGAGTTGCTAGGCAATCACCATTAGGTGAAAGAGATATAAATGCAATTTGTCTTACACAAATACCAGGAGATCCAAATTCTATTACAGGTGGAAACGTTAGAGGATTATTTTGGACTAGACCAGATCATACAGGTGTTGAAGTAACAAGAGAAGCAATAATTGATGAAACACAATATTCTGAATTTGTAAATTTATTTGAAGATACATATTTTAAAGAAGTTTATACTACATTAACAAACAAATACAAACTAGGCAGAATTAGACTTTTATGGAAGTTGCCAAGAACAACATTAAGCTGGCATAGAGATCCAGAACCAAGATTACATATTCCAATTGTTACCAACCCCGGAGCTCGAATGTGCATTGATACAGAAGTCAGACACATGCCTGCAGATGGATCAGTCTGGATTACAGACAACACACGATATCATAATGCATTTAATGGTGGCGAAGAGGACAGAGTCCATCTAGTGGCCACAGTATTAGATACTTCACCAATTACACCATAAATACAACAATCGTAAACATGTACTTGACAAAAACTTAAAAGAAAGTATTATACAGTATGGACGTTTTAAATAAAATTTTAGATAAATTTGAATGGTTAAAAAAAGTTAAGTTAGTAGAACTTAACGAAGTTGACACATCTGAAGATCCAGTAAGACCAGAACTGGACAATTGGTTTAGACAACAATATGGTAGAAAAATATATGGCCTTCAAGACAATGATGAAATAGTTGCTGTGATGTGTTTTGCATTCACCAATGAAGTACCAGCGTCAGTACAAGAATTAGATACCATGAGTAAAGTTGCACACATGGAAGCCATACACAGAGCAGGAGTACAAGGACGTATTGCTATTGCATATACTGTTTGGAGTCGTAAACGTGGAGGCGGACAAAAGATAGTAGATGAAGTATATAAAATGATTAAGAAATCAAATCATTTAACTAGATTAATTACCTTGTCACCAATGACAGAAATGGCAAGAAAATTTCATACAAAGAACGGTGCTAAAGAGTTACGAGTAAATAAGAATACCGTTAACTTTGAATATGATATGGGCGATTAGCTCAGTTGGTTAGAGCACTGTGTTGATAACGCAGGGGTCGGAAGTTCGAGTCTTCCATCGCCTACCACATGGCAGTGTAGCTCAGTTGGTTAGAGCATCCGACTCATATTCGGAAGGTCGGTAGTTCGAATCTACCCACTGCTACCATTGGGGTATAGCCAAGCGGTAAGGCATCGGTTTTTGGTACCGACATTCGGTGGTTCGAATCCATCTACCCCAGCCAAGACTGCCCGTAGCTCAGTTGGATAGAGCGTCAGTTTGCGGAACTGAAGGTCGCAAGTTCGAATCTTGCCGGGCAGGCCAATAAATACATTATATGAGCAGAAAGATATTAGACACATGGTGCCCATTACCTTGGATTGGATTAAGCACAAACCCAGACGGAACAGTTATGCCATGTTGTTTACATTGGACAGCAAATAATTTTTGGGGTAACATTAAGACGCAAAGCTACGAAGAAATTATAAATTCTCCTAAAGCTAAAACTATGCGTAAAGAAATGATGAATAATCTTGAACCAAAAGGTTGCGAAAGGTGTTATAGAAAAGAAGAAGTCTTAGGAGAAAGTTTTAGAACAATATTAGAAAAATACCATCCATGGACAAAAGAAGTAAAAAATACAATAAAAGATATTACTAAAGAAGATGGAACTTTAACAGAAGTATCTGCAAAGTATTGGGATGTACGTTTTAGTAATATATGTAATATGGCTTGTATTATGTGCGGTCCAGAATTTAGTAGTAAATGGCAGGCAGAATTGAAATCAGACAAAGGCAAAATATTAAACAATTTTGATGATAAAAATAAAACATATGAGTTTATAGATAACCATGCTAAAAATGTAGAGTCAATTTATTTTGCAGGTGGTGAACCGTTAGTAATGGACGAACACTACTATATACTAGAAAAGTTAATAGACATTAAAAGAACAGATGTTAATTTACATTACAATAGTAATATCCTAAAGCTAACACACAAGAATAAAGATACAACAGAGTTGTGGAAACATTTTAAAAGAGTTAGTATAGCACCAAGTATAGATGCTATGGGACCACAAGCAGAATATATTAGATATGGTACGATATGGAACCAACTAGAACAAAACCTATTACAATTAAGAGACAATCCTAATATATGGGTAGAACCGCAGATAACAATTGGAACTTATAATGCTATTCATTTTACAAAACTAATAAAGTTTTTCTTAGATAGTAATTTAGATACTTACGATTTTAATATGGTTGAAGGTAATGAGTATAACATGGAACACATGCCACAAGAACTAAAGCAAGAAGCAAAGGATAATCTTTACCAGTTTGCTAACTCACTGCCATTAAAACAAAAAGAAGTATTTTTAGATAAGTCTCAACAAATATTAAAAAGATTAGATACAAAAACAGATCAATCAGCTACTCAAGGATTTGTTAAAAAAATAAAAAATATTGATAAAACAAGAAACTTAGATTTTTCAAAACATTTTCCAGAGATAAGCAAACACTATAACTTTAACTAAATAAATTGTACGTGTAAAAGGATAAAACAATGAACGTAGATAAATTAAGAGAACAACTTAAAATAGATGAAGGAGTCAAATACGAAGTGTATAACGATCACTTAGGTTATCCTACATTTGGTATTGGACATTTAATTACAGAAGCAGACGAAGAATATGGAAAACCCGTAGGCACTCTTGTAAACGAACAAAGAGTAAATGCAGTTTTTGATAGTGACGTTGCAATTTATATAAGTGAAGCAAAAAAAGTATTTCCTAATCTAACAGAATTACCTAGCGAAGCACAAGAAGTTATTGTAAATATGACATTCAATATGGGTGCTCCAAGATTGGCCAAATTTAAAAAGTTTATTGCTGGAGTGAATAACAGCGACTGGAACACAGCGGCCGTTGAAATGATGGACTCACGTTGGGCAAAACAAGTAGGAAATAGGGCTGAAAGGCTTAGAGATAGAATACAAGCATTGGCTTAAATCTTCTTTTAAATAGGGTTTTAACAGTACAAGCGTCAAACACTAGTTCACACACTGTATGACGCTTGTAGACGCTTTAAAACAGGACTAAGACACCTTTTAATCACTAGTGTAGTGCCCAAATAATGCTATTTCTTTTGACAGTTGTTCTACTATTATATCTTCTAAATGTGATACATAGTTAGGATCCTCTAAACCTTTAACAGCAAAATTTTTAATAAAAGTCCTAAAATGATCTCTAACAATACAATTCCATATATTTCTTGGAATCCAGTTAACTGGCTCTAGATCTATTAGATACAGTTTTTTATCTATTTCGTTGTATAAAAAATTACCATTGGTCCAATCACAAAATGTAAATATAAATCCATTCCCCCATGGGTCATCTTTAATCTTATATTCATCATACTTGTTGTAGCATCTAACACCAGTGTTATGTATTTCATGTACCTGTTGTTTAAACCAAGACATTAGCACAGGCAAATCAATAGAAGTTTTATTTTTATCTTTGCATCTTAATAACATAGTTTCGCCTGGCAGTTTATTCATTTTAAATATAACTAGTTCATCACTTTCATAAGTATCAAGTAGTTTTAAGTCACCTTGATAATTTTGTAAGAATTTTTTAAACTGCTCAACTACTGTTTCTTTGCGAAAAACTTTATATATAAAATTAGAATCTGAGTACACGGCACGACTACTTGCATAATCATTTTTATACATTGCCTTAACTTTAGTGTTGAATATTTCTTCAACTATGCTTTTCCCGTAATCTTTATTCATCTGCTTTTCCTTGATCTATATTGTTCTCCAAGACTTTCTTTAATTAAGTTAATGGTATTATATTCTATATTTAATAAATGTTGCTTTGTTATTTGTCTTTTTGGTATTTTCCAATTTAATCTAGCAATATCTCTCCATTGGGATCTTATAGTGCATTTCCATAAATCATTTGGGATCCAATTCACTGGTTGCAGATCTACAAGATATAATTTGTTTGTTGTTTGGTCATATAAAATATTATCAGGATTCCAATCTGAAAATATAAAGTAATAACCATTATTAAATATATGTCTTTCTATTTGAAACTCTTTATATTTTTTTACACAATCTATACCTGCTAAATGTATCTGTTTGCATTGCTCAGCAAACCATTCTCCAGCTTGATGTATGGTTAAGTCAATATCACCTTTTAAATTAGTTAATGTTTCACCAGGCAACTTAACTAGTTGTAAAATAGAACATTGGGTATCGATATAGTAATTTTTTAATTGCATGTCACCTTTATAGTTTTTAAAAAACTTTATATACATATCAATTGTATGTTTCTGATTTTTCAAAGTTATACCATTTATTTTTATATCATGATAGAATACTTTATAGATAAAGTCTTTGTCTTGAAAAACAAGCACAGGGTTTTTGTAATCTTTATCTATCCATTCTGCAGAAGTTTTAAAAATTTTGTCAATAAGATTTTTTGCAGGATCAGATGCTTTTATAATCTCTATCTTGTTTTGTTTAACAAGTGTATGAAAACTTTTTGAATTTGCCATTTGTAGTATTTATTTGGCCAAAAGTGGTTGACAAGATCAAATACCTATGTAATAATGCATACAGTTAGAGAGCAATAGTAAGAGGTTGTCATGCACTCATACAAAGAATACTATACCTATCTTGGGTACACCTATGTACTTGAATATGATGAAGATGAAGATACACGCAAAAATATGCATGTAGTCCTTGATGCAAACAAGAATGAAATAAATTGGAAAGAAGTTCCTGATTGGGGATCGTATACAGTTCCTTCATATGAACAATTTAAACAATTTGTAATTGACCACATAGTTACACATCAACCAAATATTACTTCCGAGCTTAACGATTTCTATATGCAAATAGAAAAAGATCGCGGAAACGTTAGATCATAATTTAAAAGCGAGTGTGGCGGAATAGGTAGACGCAACGGACTTAAAATCCGTTATCAATCATGATGTGTGGGTTCAAGTCCCTCCACTCGCACCAAACATAAGGATTAACTAAATTGACTAGATCACAAATAACATTAGAAGATAAAATTTTAATTGAAAAATGGTTAAAAAATAATAAACCAACAACTTGTCCACCTATGCGAAGGTCAGATCCAGAAACTATTAATAAAAAATACGGATGGGGCAGTAAAAAGAAAAAGAAAAAGTAAGTTATTGTCTGCCCGTAGCTCAACAGGACAGAGCAACGGTCTTCTAAACCGTAGGTTGCAGGTTCGAATCCTGCCGGGCAGGCCAATCAATTGTGGATAACAACTAATTTTTTGTATTGCAAAATTATTTTTATATGTTATAATAAAATCATAAGCAGTTAAAAATGCCAAAATTTATAAACAAAATTACAACTTTCATTACAAAATTATACATAAAAATATTTGGTGAGCCACACACTGTTAAATACCTGTCAGGCAAAGGTAAAGTTAAAAAATGATGAATAAAGTATATACTGTAGCAGGAATAGTTGCAGTTGCTACAGTTGTTATTACAATGCTATCTATGTTACTTTTATTTTTCTTATAAATCATAAAAAAAGGTAGGGTAATATTACCCTACCATTCATAATAATAAATACATGTATTATGAAATTCCCTGAGTCTAATACTTTAGAGCTAGAGTTAACTAGTAAATGCACAATTAAATGTCCTAACTGTCCCCGTACCTTTCAAGCAGACAAAAGACATTTATGGGATAACGGACATATAGATGCTGATAAATTAATAGACTTTTTAAAACTACTACCAGTAACCAAAATACTATTAACTGGAGCCTACGGTGACGGATTGTATCATCCCCACCTTGTAAAGACCTTAAAAGCAATCAAAGAAGCCAATATTAACTTTATGATGGACACCAACGGTAGTTATAGAAAAGCAAAAGACTGGGAACAAATTGCTGACCTAATGACAAATTCAGATCTAATAACATTTAGTTTAGATGGAACACCAGAAAACTTTACACAATATAGAGTCAATGCTGATTGGCCAAGTATTAAAGTTGGGACAGAAATACTAGCAAAACAGAATAGACGTATAAAATGGAAATACATTGTTTTTAAATATAACAATTCTTACAACGATATGAAGACTGCATTTGATATAGCTAACGAAATTGGGTTTACATATTTTGAATTGATTGATACTCATAGAGCACCAGTTGGACAATTAGTAAATAAAAAAGAATTTAATCAAAGTCTAGATCAATTAGAATTGTATGTAAATGATTTAAAAAGTGGCCCTGATAGTTGGAAAACAAAAGTAACAGATTTAACAATTAATATCACTCCAAGAACAGCAGTATTGGCAAAACGTAAAAAAGAAGAACCAAAGCCAAAATATATATGGAATAGAGAAGCAGGTGCAGAGCTAACTAAAATAAAACAGTCTAATGCAATAGACATAGTTAAGCTACCAGAAGGTAGTAAAGCAAAAAGATCATACGGAACATTGCCATTAGCTAAAGATGAAGTAGACATTGTACAAACAGAAAATGTGTATCCACAATGTATGAACGTAAAAAATTATGCTAATTTTATATCTAGTGAAGGATTATTTTTGCCATGTTGTTTCATGAGAGTTGACCAACAATGGACTTTTGATCAAGCAGGAATTACAAAGCAGGATGCCGAGTCAATGAGCATTTACAAAAATACATATAAAGAAATAATAAACGGTCCTGCATTTAAAAAAATAATGGATAATTTTGAAAATATGGAAATGTGTAAAAGAATATGCAGTAAGAAAACTGTTACACGGGTTGAAAAAGATATTTCAAATAAAGCAAATAATTAAGGTAGGGTAAATTAATACCCTACCTTTATACATAAATTAGTTATAAGTTTTGTCGTCTTCGTCGTACTCAAAGTCATCTTCGTCTTGGTCTTCGTCTTCGTCTTCGTCTTCTTCGAAGTCGTTGTCGTCATCTTCGTTATCACAGCCACAAGGTTCTTCGTAGCATTCTTCACACTCGTCTAACTCTTCTTCGCTGTAATCTGAATCGTAATCTTGGTCTTCGAACTCGTGATTCATTTCTAAAAGATCAACTAGTCTTTCGATCTTTTGTTCTAGTTCGTCTATTCTGTCGTTTAATTGCTCAATGATGTTTCTATCCATGTCTACTACTCCCATATAGATTTAGTAAAGTCAATAGTATTTAGGCTTGTAGGATTCTATATAAACATGCAACATATGGTGTTAACTAATCTGTTTACAAATCTTTTCTTGCATTAACAGATAAGTTATTATATAATAAGTATTAATATTATGTATAGACCATTACCAGAAGGATTAACTATCAAAGAGTCAAAGGTGCAAGGCCTTGGCTTGTTTGCTACACAAGATTTTGATGCATGGACAATACTAGGTATTGTACACGTATTAGATAAAAACTTCCCACACGGTAGCATTAGAACTGCCTTGGGTGCATTCTATAATCACTCAGATGAACCCAACTGTAAAAATGTAAATGGATTTTGGCATCAACTTCCTGTAAAGTATCTACAAACGATAAAGCCAATTAAAGCAGGCGAAGAGCTTACAGCAAAGTATACTTTGTACAACGACTTTAATTATTGATTATCTTTGAATAACTGATCAGTTTCGTACATTTTTCTTATTTCACTAAAACTAGCAACTTCATCAAATATACTTGCTTGCCAGAACAATCTTGGTTCAGTAGATGTATTTACACCATGTAGTGTTTTTGAATTAAAAATATAAGTTTTGTAATCATATTTTAAGTAGTCGATGATTTCAGTACCGTCATCATTCCAAAATTGTAAACCGTGATCATTATCTAACAGTAACGGCACTGTAATAACAGCTGATCTTAATTCATCTATATGTTTAAAAACTTCTCCTTGACAATGTAAGAAGTCAAAAGGTTCAGTTGTTTGTGGGTTACCTGGAATACTTTTACATATATTTTTCATATGACGTATTTGCTCATCGTTGAATATGTTTGTTAGTGTAGATTTTCCACTTGGGTAATAGTTAAAAGTTTGTGATGTAGTACCATCAGCATTTTCATACCAATCTCCACCCTTATTAAACTTCTGATATATTTCAAAACGTTTAACAAGTGTTTTTCGTTTGCTCTCTGTTATATCTAATTCTGGTACGTGAAAATAATGTGTTCCCTGTTTCATATCAAATCCCTCTACTTCTAATACTACATAATATTTATCGGGTGGTCAGACCGGCGAATATTGTATTATAATTGTATGTGCGGTTAAATTTTTAGGAAGTCCTGTTTTAATGTAAAACTCAACATCAAATCACTTCGTGATTTTCATATTCGTTTTCCCATTACACTATGCCACCGTTCCTGACGCTGTTGGAGATAAACTTCAAGGTACACCACAGATCATCACTGCGGCCCTACTGCAACATCACGTGGAGGACATTGTGAATGGCGAGTGGATAGTGCGTGGTGCCTTATGGATAACATGTAACAGAGTAGAGACATACTCGAGAATATTCTGACTCGATGGATGTGGCAAACTAATCTGAATTGAGCGGTTCTGACGGTAGTTTGTATTGAGTCCTAGAGTTGAATTAGGCATGTGACCTATTAGAGTTGAACATGTGCTACAGAGTGATCTATACGCATACATATTGGTTGACGATGCTCTACTACTTCTGCATAGCCGCCGAGGGGCCTAAATGCGGATAAATCCGCAAGTAAAGGCTACGCCTTGTGTTTTTGGTATAGCTGTTCTAGTTCGGCAATATTGCTGACTGTGATGGACTTGTCTGGAAACTTGTATTGGTCCATGTGTGCAGGAAACACGATGTCTTCGTAATAGGAAACACGATGTCTTCGTAATAGATGAACTGATGGAAACGCAATTTGTGTTTGTGTAGTTCTTGCTTTCTGTGTGATACTTTAGCAAGGTGATCTAGGAAAAATTCTGGTGCAATCGTTTTAGGGACCATATGATCTCCAAGTGATTCGTCTATGTGATATATGCCTGTGAGTTTGGCCAAACAACGACTTAATACCTGTTGAAATAGATTTCTTCTTGATAGTCCTACTTTGTATGCAGGTAATTGCCATAGCCTTTGTTGATCGCGAAGTGAATAGTCCTGCATGTCTACTAGATGATTTTTGATAACTTTTGATTGTTGTAGGTTGTGGTTGATGTATCCACAAAGTCCAGATACATTGTTGTGAGCTAGTTCAAGCTGTTCATTTTTGTTTAGCCTATTGGGTATTATATTTTTGTGTTCTGCAGAGTTCTGATGCCAAAACTTTACCGAAAGTTCTTTATTTTGTACGGTATTGTGTTTGAGACACCAATACAATGAATTACTGCCCGACCTAGGTTCCGATATGATGTGTACAAGAGGTTTAGATCTTAGGTGTTTTATGATATCCATACTGTTATTTACTTGGTTGACAAATATATAATATGTGCTATTATATAAATATAGTTGAGCAATGAAGCTCATATTAACATAAACCACAGGAGGTAAACATGTTAGCAACAATAGTGTATGGGATCAACCCAAAACAATCAAATCCAGTAGAAGGCTTTACTTCATTTTCACCCAATGAAAACAATGCAATAAAGAGAAAGCAAACTCTTGAAACTGATATCAAAACAGGTGCATGGGAAAAATGGACCGGTGAAGCTCGTAGACATTTTATAAAAAGATGTAAAGAAAAGAACTGGGAAATTAAAATAAAACTTTGTATGATTAGCTAATCATACTTTATCGAGCGCCTTACTTGTAGATGTCAAGCACTTGGCTCACTACAGGGTGGCGTTCGATGTGTTCTTGTCCAAAGTTGACTGTGTTTACTAGATTGTAACGTTGTGGATCTTGGTCGTATCGTTCTATAAATTCTTGTAGACCATTTTTTTCATAACCTCGGTCATGTTGTTGTAAGTCACCAGTCACCACCAAACGTGAGTTGTCACCTATTCTTGTGAGCAACATCTTCATTTGTTCTGGAGTAGCATTCTGCATTTCATCAGCGATGATCCAACAGTTCTTGAAAGTCCTGCCTCGCATGTATGCCAATGGTGCAATTTCTATCTTCTCCTGCTTCATGAAGTATTCCGTTTGGCGTGGTGACCAGTGTTCTCTAAATATGTCTACTATAGGTCTTATCCATGGCGCCATCTTTTCCACCAAACCACCAGGTAGAAATCCATGTTTTTCATCCACACTCACAGCAGGTCTTGTGATAACAATGCGTTCAATGTCTTTGGCTTTGAACGATTCCACTGCTTCCTGTACTGCCAGATATGTCTTACCAGTTCCTGCAGGGCCAAGGGCGATCAATATGACCTTGCTCCAGTCGTTCAAGTATCTGTGGTACAGACGTTGCTGTTCATTTCGAGGTTGGATCTGTTTGTATGTTGATTTATAAACTTCATCGTGTGTGAAGTCTATGTTGTCACGGTATTTCTTTGATCGTTTGTTTTTTCGTGCCATGTTTAAGCCTACACTAATATTTAAGTGCATAGGTAATGGAGTAAACTCATGTGTTATTTGCCAGTAAAGACACCTTTAGCAATCTCATACCAGTAGATGCCGGATTCACGTAGTAATTCATTTTTTGTTCTTAGTTTTTCCATCTTGCGTTTGACTTTAGTAAATTTACTTGCTTTGATATTTGGATCTGAACTTAAATCATCTAGCACACTATCAATGATTGGGCAAGTGTATTCTGGAACTTTGGGTGCTTTTCTTTTTAATGTTGAAAACTTCTTGCGTTTGACTCGCGGCTTAACATCATCATTGTTATATGATTGTAACGTTTTTGCTTCGTACCATTTGTATGCATCTTTAAAAAAGATTCTAAACAACATAATGATTACCGCCTCTCTATAACTATTTAAGAGTATAGAGTCCAGTAGTTAAACTATGTTATTAATAAAAAGTAATACACTTTCAAAGTTACGCCAGTATATTGTATAAACTGTGCATAACACTATTGTGATTGCCAATGTTTTAAACATTATAATTTATTATCCAATGTGCATTGCCTTGGTTATGTGGCTTTGCAAAAGTTTGTATGTTATGTACGTCGACTTTTCCTTTTGTTAGTATCCTGTCGTGTCGGAATCCATGTGCTACACCATCAACAATTTTAGAAAATGTAACAATGTTGTTTGTGTTATTTTTAAAATTGTGTTGTTCAATAAGACTTTCAAAGTTTTTAGGAGTGTCAGGTTCATAATGTATGTCACCTACCATAAGGCAGTTGTCATGTTGAACTATGTTTTCAAAAATATATTCAAAGTCATCGTAAGTCCATTGTCTACTGATGCTGTGGTCTTCAAATGCTATTTGAAAGTTTATTATCTGTAAGTCTTTTATAACTATAGACTGTGCCATACTTCCTTGATTGGAGTCATATTTGTATATGTCAATGTGATTATAAGTAGGCAGTTCAAAATGTTTTTGATCAGATATTTCATAGTTTGAACCTATTACCAAACTACGATCAGCACTGTGGCTAGTTTTAAAATAATTATTAAACTTGTTCATTGCAACATGAAGGAAACGATCTTTACATCTTTGCAATAAACATAAGTTACTATTTTCTAATGCTTGTTCTAGATATGCTTCGTCGAAGTTATCTTGACTGCTACAATTCCATTGTGTTATCTGCATTTAATTCTTTCATTAACATATCAAAACTTTCACAAAGTAATTCATTGTGATGATGATTTGGATTTCCATGTACAATCATATGTATTCTATCTTGTGAGCTATTATTTTTTACAGCATGTAGTCTACCAATATCAATAGCTCTAACGTCGCCTGGTTGCCACGGCACTAATCCTGCTTCTTCCATTGCAAAATCTACTCCTGGAGGATTTGTAACAGCAAAATTATATGCGGCAAGTCTTCTTGTATTGTAATCTTGATGTGGTTTAATATATCCGTCTGGCTTTAGTAACATAAATCTTACTCTATGAAATCTATGATAGTGCCAATTTGTTTTTAACCAATCGACAGTTGCAGGACATTTATCTGCTATTGAAGTCCAATCATACGGAGGACAATTTTCTAAAGTAAACTCTCCTTGCTCGATATAATATTCTTTTGGTTGTGTATGCGTAGAACTTTGTCCATGAAGTGTAATACTTTCCCATCCCGGGTGTGTGTTGCCTCTATGTTTAACAGAGTCAACAATAACTTCATTGGCTTCTTTAGCCATTTCTTCTAAATGCGGAACAGCTATATTCATTTTAAGGGTCGGAGCATTACTATTTTGCTCGATCCATTTAGCATACTTCCATGTTAGTTTTTCATCACCTTGCCAGTTATTAAACTCGTCTGGTTTAGTTTTGATGTGTTGATAATGAGAATGCTGTTTGCAATCTTTTATAAAATCTTCAATGTTCATGCTAATATTTATTTGTACCAGTTTACAAATTTATTTAATCTATTTTCATATTTTTTAGAAAAGTTAATTGACTCTTCTAATGATGTAACTGTTTTACCTTTTTGAATCCAAAATTTATTAGGTGCGCCTGTTTGTAAATTTAAAAGTAGCTTTCTATATAAATGTTCTCTTAATCTAAAATTATAAACCCATGCTGTGTTATAGTAACTGTACACATTTGAAAAAAATAGTAAAACTCTATCTTTTGATTTAGTTCTGTTTAATAATCTTCTTGATATTCTTTCTACATCAAAAAAATCTTCATGCAACCAATTAATTTCTAACTGAGGTAAAATATTCTTAACATAATTTAATAAACCATCTCCCGCAAATGAGTTTATAAGCTCTTGCATTTTATCTATATTGTCTTGTGATTGAAATATATCTACATCTGCTACTTGCCAACGTTCATCATCAGGTGCATAATCTAACATTGACTGCTTAAGATATTTGGTTATATTTGTAATATCAACTTTGTCAGATACTACATCATCAAATAGATCCTTAGAGTATTTTAATGCAAGGTGGCTAGTATCAACTACAAGTATTTGACCTCCTGGTTTTAAATTTGATCTCCATGCACGAGTAATTGGAGTCAACCCACCGGCCGTACAAACTATTGAATCAAAGTCTCCTGCATGTTTTGAAATTGGCTTAGGGTCTTCAGTGTTAGCAATAAAATGAATATTTGTCTGTGTCATTCTATGTATAGATGATGTTATGTCATCATTGTTAAATAGATTCTCTCTTGATATATTGTTTTTTAATTTATGTGGCCATTCTTTTGATAAATTCTCAATGTTTGGCTTACCTTGTTCATTCCACCATTCTAAGTTAATTAAAAATACATCATCATGTTGCCCAACAAAAGAAATACTATTATCAAAGAAGTTTTTTAATTCTGTAAAGAACTCTTGTCCTTTATATTTAAATGTATTCCCAATTGGTGCAACAAGTAAATATTTAAATTTATTTTCTATTGCCCAATCAAATAAGTCTCGAATTTTTTTTCTTATAGCAACAATTTCTTCATCAAGGCTAGGAGAGTAATCATTGCATATCTCTACTATCCAATGCTCCATAATATTTTTAGAAAATTGTAAAAGTATATCATCTTTAACGTCATCACTACAGTCATGAACTCCAAAAGCTATTCCGTTAGATTTTAACCATTCGTATGAATATCCTAAGGTGTCTCCCCATTTTGTATTAAGTTTAAAATGTGATTGTTTATCTGATATAACATCTGGATAGAAATATCTTTTTGATATTCTAAGATTTTTATTAAAACTGTTTATAGTGTATTCTGAGTCTAATGCTTTTGATATAATATTCCAACCAAATTTTAAATTTTTATGTTGTTCAGTACCATTATCTTTTTTAATCCAAAGGGGAGTGTAATCATCATGATGATTTTCTATACTTCTAATTACTTTAGGCAATTCTTTTTGTTCAGCAGTTTTATTTCCTATGTCTGGACAGCCTTGTTCTTTCCACCATTTTATATTTACAATAAAAGTTTGATGATGTAACTGATAGAACATATCTTTTTTATCTAATATATGTCCTAGTATTGCTATTTTACTAGTATCAATACTTTCAAAATACTTTTGCAACTCTAAAAAGAAATGTTTATCATTGTCTTGGAATGTAATACCTAATGCACCTACAACAATAAAGTTTAAGTCATTGTTTACTGCCCATGATAATAATTTGTTTGCATCTTTGTTTCTTTCTATTAAGGGTGTATGGAGTGTATTATTAAACCCGTTTATCCAAAAGTCTAAACAGTTGTCGCTAGAATTTTTTAATGTCTCATCTTTAATATTATCACTAATATCAAATATACCTATGCCAATCTTGTTTTCTTGCAACCACTTTGCACTACTATCAAATATATTGGTCATTGTATTGGATCCATATGTAACTCATTAATATTAATGTTTATAGGAGCATCAATAATCCATTTAATATATTCTGCCGCTTGAGTAACATTCATTAATTTTCTATCAGGATGTTTTTCATGTACTTTTTTAGTTTCAAGTGAACCAAATGAAATATAACTAACTCTAATACCACTGCCGCCCCATATGCCTAACATAGCATACTGATGACTCATACTTTTTAATGCTTTCTTTTCTTGAGGATAAATCCACTCAGCACCTTTAGTTGAACGATCAACTGTTGATCCAATATTGATAATGTGTCCTTGCTTGTTATTTTCTTTCCACGTTTTCCAAACTGTTTCTAAAACTAATGACTGATTAAATTGATATAATGCACTACCATTAATAAAAACATCATATCCTAAGCTGTCGTATGCAAGTCTAATGCGACTATCTTTATTACATAAGTCATAATTGTTTGTTCTACTTGCAAAGTCAGTGTTTGGACAAACTATTGAGAACTTTTCTGCTAACCCGTAGTTAGCATTTCCAGTCATTAATATTTTCATTTAATTTCTTTCATAGTCTTAATAAGTTCTTTCCAGTACTCGGCATGACTATGATCTAATAACTTCTGTCTATTGTGTAATAACTTTGGCCATACACGTTTATACAAGCCGTGTAATTCTTCTTGTGGCATTGCAGAAACTCTAATAATGTTTTGCATAACGTTGTAAAAACGTTGAGGATGGTCTTGTATCTCATCATAGTGTTCATCAAATATTTCTGGAAATGTTTCATATCCATTTTCTTTTAGGTATGCAAGTAATCCCGGATGACCTAATAATATAAAAGGTTGTAAGTTCATTATTGGTTTATAAATCTTTTCTGTAACAAAGAAGCTTGGCTCTGCAGGCCAAGTTTCAGTAGTAACATTAAAGTAAGTATCGAGATAGTGCTGAGCTGTCATGCCTCTGTTATGCCAAGCATCTTGTGTAGCATCAACATCTAAATTCATTTCTTTAATTTTGTAATTTCTGTGGAAGTCAATCATATCCATTAAACGTTGATCACCTTGTCCTTTTACAACAGGCTGGAAGCAAAATTGATCTGGCTCATACGGAATATCAAACTTATTAAGGTAACTTACTATACTGTCTTTAAACAAATCATTACGAGCAAACTCTGTCATTAAAAATTTACGATGAGGTCTTCCTCCGCCGTTCAAACATAAAAACTTCTTAGGTCTTATTCTATCTCTAGTTTCTTCAGTAGCTGGTACTAATTCTTTTGCTTCGTCTGGTTTACCTATAACTTGACTTTTAATATAATCTGAAAACTCCCAAGCAAAATGATCAAATGTAAAAACATTCTGTAAGTAATACTCATAAAAAGGACCTTGTCCAGAGTTTATGTATTTGCCATAATTCTGATCAAATTTTTGATCTCCAAATATTAATATGAAATTTTCTTTTGGTATCTTTAACCATCCTAAACTTCTTTCAATAATATTAATCCAATTAACTTGATTTACTGGGAAAGCTTCGTAGGCATAATATAATACAAGTTTTACAGCACCACGTCTAATCATATCAAGTGTGTATTCGTTGATATTACCAAACATATTTTCTGTTAGTAATGATATGTCCATATGGTTTGGTTCCATTACATACCAATCTAACGTTCCTACTTCTTCAGCAATATCTTCTGGTGGTATGTTATGAACATGCACTCCTGCTTGAGCAGAGAGTAATGGAAAAAATCCCTTGTTGTATCTTTCTAGTGGTATAAATCTAGTAAGTACGTTGATATCATAACGATGCTTCCATTTTGTGTCCCATTCTTTGATATATTTTGGATGTAGACCATTAGGCATTGGAGTTCCATTGTCACTCCAGTTGTCCCAAACTAATCTTATTTTTATATTTTCATCAGAACCTAGCATTTTTTACCTTATTTTATATATTTATACCATTAAAACTAGTTATATTATAATTTAATATGACCAAGAAAGCAAGTAAATAATCATGAAGAGGAAGAACGCGAGCCTCTTCTAAACAACAACGAAGCAATCTTTATAGGTTGCTAATATATCGATATAGGAGCAATTAACAATGGCAAGTTATGCAATTCAAAGACGTAGAGGTACTGCGGCAGAGCATGGTTCGTTTACAGGTTTAGCAGGAGAATTAACTGTTAACACTACAAGAAATACGATCCACGTACATGATGGTTCTACAGCAGGTGGTCACGAGCTATCTACAATAGAACTTGATAACTTAGGTACAACGGCTATCAATGCACACTTATTAGTGGCAACTGATAACACAGTAGACTTAGGTTCTGGATCTGCAGGTTTAAGAAATGTATTCATTTCAGGAAACTTAACAGTATCAGGTACAACTACTACAATATCATCTACTAACACAGTAGTAAACGATTCGTTGATCGTATTAAACAACGGTACAACAGGTAACAACGCAAAAGACGTTGGTCACATCATCGAAAGAGGTGACTTGACTAATGTTGGTATGATTTGGGACGAATCAGAAGATCAGTTTTCTTTTGTAAACACAACAGAAGACGGTACAACATCAGGTAACGTAACTATTGCCTCATACGCAAACATCAGAGCCGACGTTGCAACATTAACAGCAACAACGGCAAGATATGCGGATTTGGCTGAGAGATACGAAGCAGATGCACAATACGACGCAGGTACAGTAATGGTATTTGGTGGTGACAAAGAAGTTTCAATGTCAGCAACAGAATACGATCACAGAGTAGCAGGCGTTATTTCTTCAGCACCAGGTTACATGATGAACTCAGAAGCAGGCGATGACGCAACTCATCCATACGTAGCACTTACAGGTAGAGTGCCATGTAAAGTAACAGGTTCGATCAAAAAAGGTGACTTACTAACTTCATCAGCAATGGCGGGACACGCTATGGCGGGCGAAGGTAAAGCAGGTCATATGATTGGTAAAGCAATGGAAGATTTTGACGGCGAAACAGGTGTTATTGAAGTATTAGTGAACTTAATGTAGTAGAGGAGATATAAATTATGGCAAACATGAGATATTTTAACCTTAAAACATTAGCGAATGTAAAGGTAAGAAACTTAGACGTTAATTCAAACGTTAGAAGAGTTTTTGATCCTATGCACACTGATTTAAATAATTACGGTTTAGTAACTGAAGCAGATTCACTTTTCCCACAGCACAACTTAGGTGCAGGTGAGGCAGGTATGGGCTTTCTTCATAACTTTATGGATTACGGATCAGTAGCTGACGCAGTTGTTTCAAGTGGTGGTAATTACGACTACGGAACAATAGCTTAAGACTTTTAAATAACGAAGTTTAAAAAGGGCTGTGGCAACATGGCCCTTTTTTTATGGCTTGAACACCAATTAGAATTTCTATTATGTTATAATAGTATTTAATATACGCATTTTAATTGTTGTTCTATATAATAAATATAACTAACCACTCCGAACGAAAGTGGATTATATAACAATGAGGCAGACCCTCCCAAATACGTTAAAATATAATATAGCTTATTAAAGGGAGAATTTATAATGGCTAACATTAAAAACTTCGGTTTAGCTGGTATTGGCTCAGACGTACAATTTGGTAAATCAGGTGGTAGATTGGTATACGATTCATCATCAGCATTTTTCAAATTTACAACTGACGGCAGTACATTAACACAAATCAGAGCGGCTTCTCCATCAAACGCAACTGACGTAGCAACAAAATCTTATGTTGATGCTACTAAATCAGGCCTTGATGTAAAAGACTCTGTACGTGCGGCTACAACTGGCAACATAACTATCGCAACTGGCTTAAATGTAGGTGACGCAATCGACGGCGTAACACTTGCAGACGGTGATAGAGTACTAGTTAAGAACCAAACTACTGGTTCTGAAAACGGTATCTACACAGCAGGTGCATCTCCGGCAAGAGCAACTGATTTCGATGAGAACTCAGAAGTAACTGCTGGTGCTTTCTTCTTCGTAGAAGAAGGTTCAACTAACGCTGACTCTGGTTTCGTTATCTCAACAGATGATGATATCACAGTTGGTTCAACATCAATTGCGTTTACTCAGTTCTCAGGTACAGGTCAAATTGTAGCTGGTAACGGTTTAGACAAAACTGGTAACACACTGAGCGCCAATGTAGATGATTCATCACTTGAAATCAACTCAGACGCACTTAGAATTAAATCAACGTATGCAGGTCAAACATCACTTACAACTTTAGGTACTATTTCAACTGGTACTTGGAATGCAACTGATATTGGCGTAGCACACGGTGGTACAGGCGCTTCATCAGCCGCTGATGCTAGAACTAACTTAGGTTTAGCAATCGGTTCTGACGTACAGGCGTTTGACGCACAATTGGCTGACATTGCTGGCTTAACTCCAACAGACGGAAACATCATCATTGGTGATGGTTCAAACTTTGTATTAGAGTCAGGCGCAACAGCAAGAGCATCATTAGGTTTAACTATTGGTACTCACGTACAGGCATTTGATGCACAGTTGGCTTCTATTGCAGGCTTGGCAGACACAGACGGTAAATTCATCGTAGGTTCAGCTTCAGGTTTCGTAGCAGAAGACGGCAACACAGCAAGAACATCACTAGGCTTAGGCACTGGTGACACACCAACTTTCACAGGTGCGGCAATGGGTTCAGCGGCTATTACAGGCGTTGCAGATCCATCGAACGCTCAAGATGCGGCTACTAAGGCGTATGTTGATGCCTCAATTGCTTCATCAAACGAAATCGGTGAATTATCTGACGTAAACATTACATCACCAGCAGACGGTTCTATGTTATTATATGACACAGGCAACTCTGTTTGGATTGATTCAGCTATGTCAGGTGACGCTACATTGGCAGACACAGGTGCAATTACACTTGCTAACTCTGATGCAACTAGAACAAACCTAGGTTTGGCTATTGGTACAAATGTTCAGGCATTTGACGCACAATTGGCTGATATCGCAGGTTTAACTCCAACTGATGGTAACATCATTATTGGTGACGGTTCAAACTTCGTATTAGAATCAGGTGCAACAGCAAGAACTTCTTTAGGTTTAGGCACAATTGCAACACAGGCGGCTAATAACGTAGCAGTAACAGGTGGTTCAATCACTGGTGTTACTACTTTCTCAACTGGTACATTAGGTTCAACAGCAACTATTGATGGTTCAATGGCTATCACTGGTGACCTAGCAGTAACAGGTGACTTAACTGTTTCAGGTAACTCTATTACTTTAGACGTTGGAACAGTTACATCAGAAGACAAATACATGCAAGTAAACAGTGGTGCTACATCACAAGAAACTGGTTTAGCTGGTGGTATCGAGATCAAAAGATCAAATACTGCTGACACAGACCAATTTGCATTTGTTAACTTTGATGATTCAAATGACTCTTTCACATTCAAAACTGGTTCAGCTAACCAGGCTTCAGTAGCAGACGCAACTATGCGTTTTGGTACAATTGCCGCTGGTACATGGAACGGTTCTGTAATAGGAAGAACATACGGTGGCTTTGGTACTTCAATCTCAGGTCACGGTACAAACTCACTTGTTGAAGCAGACGGCGGCGAAATCGGCGTAGGTTCAGCGGGTCAATACTTAAGATCAGACGGAACTAACTTCTCAGCTTCTGGATTAGCGGCATCAGATTTATCTGGTACTGTTGCGGCGGCAAACGGTGGTTTAGGTACAAACATCTCTTCTTTCTCACAAAGCTCTATCATCACTACAGACGGTGACGGTACAGTTTCAGAGTTAGGCAAAGGTGCAAACTCAACTGTTCTTAAAGTAAGTTCAGGTGGTTCTCTAGCATACGCAAAAGTTGATATGACAGCAGACATCACAGGAGCAACTCCAGTAGCAAACGGTGGTACAGGTTTAACAGCAGTTGGTACAGTAAACAAATACTTAAGATCAACTGGTTCAGTTAACCAATACGACTATGTTACTGCATTAAGAGATGCGGCTGGTACATCAGCAATTGAAGTTTCAGGTACATTAACTGATAACATCAAATTGGTAATGACTAATGCGGCAGACAAAGTAACATTACAAGCTACAGATCCAGATGACGGTGCGGCAAACATCGACCTAGTTCTTAAAGGACAAGGCGACGGTGTTGTTGTAATTTCTGAATCTTCAGGTGGTAACTCACTTGTAATGGCTGATGATAACTTAGACTTAACAGTATCAGGTGGTGCGGCTTCAGGCGCGGCGGCTGGTGATGCAGTTATCAAAGGTGGTAACGGTACAGGTGCTCACGCATCAGGTGACGTTTTAATTAAAGGTGGTACTGGCGGTGCTTCAGAAGGTAAAGTAAAAGTACTTGACTCTTCTAACAATGAGATTGCTATTTTCGAAAGAACAGCTTCGGCTATCAACGAAATTTCAATCACTAACGCGGCGGCTTCAGGTGCTCCTTCAATTGCATCAACTGGTGGCGACACAAACATTTCATTAACACTATCTCCAAAAGGTACTGGTGTAATCACAACTTATGATGGTTACGAAGCAAACGTATCTGGCGATGACGATCTTGTTACTAAGAAATGGGTTGAAGACAACGTTGTACAAACTGTTGATGATCTAACTATTAGAACAGCAGTAGGTACTGGCGCTTCTTCAGTAACAATTGGAACTATGCCAAACGCAGGTTCAACAACTTACTATGTATCAAAAGTAACTGTTCACGTAGCAACAGGCTTCTCAGGTGATTCAGTGGATCACATCACAGTTAGTGATGGTTCATTAGCACTTGTGGCTGACGCAGACGCGGACGTTTCAACTGCTGGTTCATACGTAGTTGACCTTCCGTTTGCAACAGCAACGGCTGGTGGCGCAACAATTACATTAGCATTTTTAAAATCTAATGCTTCAGCGTCAACACCAACAGGTGGTTCTGCAGTAGTTACAGTTGAATATAAAGCATTAACATAATAGGTTAGTTTAGGCTAACTTATTAGTTAGACAAACACTATTAATAATACTTTGGGCGGGGATTGGAAACAGTCCCCGCTTTTTTTATGATAAATACTGTTCGTTTACAAAGGAGTAAATTATGAAAATGTTTGATAAGATCAAAGGTTCAATTAAGACAGCTCAAGACAAGGCTAAAGCTATGGGCAGTTCTGCTAAAGCATCAATGAATAAAGCTAAAGACGGAACTAAAAACATGGGTTCAAAAGTTAGTTCATCAATAAAAAAATTAAACCCATTTAAAAAATAAGTTGCTGTATAACTACACATAGAAACCTATAAATAATAGTATGCAGTGTAGTGTAGTGGTAACACGTTAGTCTCAGTAGCTAGAGTTATGAGTTCAATTCTCATCACTGCTACCAAAATATTAATAGGGCTTTTAATATGAATATAATTTTACCTGTTAATATTTTTTGAGATACATATAAATATTTTTATAGCACACCAAAGAGGGACTCGCGTTATATACTTTGGGTGCTGTCAATTATTTTCTATACACAAAAATTATATAAGAGTATAAGGGGTTTAATCCTCTTATACTCTACTATTAATTTTATTATATATTGTACACATGTCTTTCGCTGAATAGTTTCTAATATGATCATAGTAGGATAAAAAGTTTTTTGTGTCTTTCCATGTTAAATGACTGTTTGCTTTTTCTATAATGCTTGTAAAACTTTTTACTTGCGGATATGTTTCAATGTAAGGTTGACATTCTTTTATTATTTGTGTTCTTATTTCTTTTGGAACAATACCAATATTAAGTGCTTCAGGCCACATAACTAGTACCGGTGAAAATTTAGTAAAGTTATATTCTTTACCATATTTTAATAAGTCTGGCAATTGATCTAAATTTAATAATTGTATTGCTGACGTTAGTGTTGACTTAATATTACTATATTGTTTAATAGTTTCATTAAATGATTGCTGTATTTGTTTTGTCTTTTCCCATTTACCAGGCCATCTAATATATTCAAATGTACTACCTATACCATCTGTAGACCAGTTTATATCTACAAGTTTAAACTTACTAAAAATAGGTATCCATTTAGTTACATCAGTTGTGCCATTTGTAACAATAATAACTTCTATGTTTTTAGCATATGATGTTTGTGAAAGTTTTTGTATAAATTCTTTAAACCCATCTAATAATGTTGGTTCGCCACCTGTAAACTTTAATCTTAGTAAGTTTGGTGCCTGCTCTAATAACTCTTGTAAGTTATTTCTATCAAAGTCATTGTCTTCACCGGTTGATACTATTAATTCTTTTAGATCATTAGGCACAGGGTATTTTTGCTTTTCTTTTGTATGTAAGGAAGAACTATGTCCATCACACATTACACACGCAAGATTACATTTGTTACCAAACTTTAGATCTAAAGTTCTAAGTGTTAAGCCACCTTGTTCTTTTATTTTTTGTACCGTTCCCGGAAATTTATTTTCTATTTCAATTGATTGATTAAGTCTTTTACTTAATGAATATGCTCCGTCTTTTTCATATTGATAACACCTACGACATTCTTTAATAGGTTTGTTACTTAACATTTTTTCTCTTATATTATTTAGAACGTTATTATTTTTCCATGTATCAATTATTTGATTATTGTACATGTCTGAATCTATTGTATCTGAAAAACAACACAATTGCCCGTGTCCTTGTGCTGTATTACATATTTCTGTAAAAGGCAACACACAAAAAGAATTACCGTGTTCTTTAATAAACTTTTGATAGTCTTTATGCATTCAATGTACCACCTATTACAGGAGTAAGATTCTTTACTGATTTTTTAAACATTGCTTTAGTTATATCGTGATGCTGTGCTTTAGGTACGCACAAACCACAACCACAAACTTTGTTTGGACAAGTTATCACTGGCATAGTTCCGGTAGCAAACTGTTTTTCTAGTTTGTTTATTATTTGATCACACTCAGTAATAGTTCCTATCTCTCCCTTCTTACCTCCAAAATTTGCTCTGCATGTTTGATGATGTAATATTTTATTATACTCTTGTTCAATGTGTAGCCAATTCCAATTTATCATGCATGACCATTCTTTATATTCAGTTGAACACGCAAATACAGATTTTTTCCAATCATTAGTATCTAGCTTTACATTGTCTTTCTTATATTGATCTTCATCTAGTGTATAAAAAGTTCTTTGCCCACAGCAAGGTCTTCCTAATGCTTTTCTTGTATTGACTTCTTTTGGTTTTGGTGATATTTCTTTTACTACTTTTGGTTTTTCTTTTAGAGTATGTACAACTTGTTTTTGTTGTTGTACTTTCTTTTGATCATCTTTATATTCATACTCTGCATCTTTATTTGCATCAGGCTTGTTTATTTTTTTGTTTTTATTTGTCCAATAGTTTCTAAACCATGCATGTTGTTCCGGAGTATATCGATGTACATACTTACTATCTTCATAGCTTTCACCAATGATACGAGGTACAAACTTTATATTATCGTCTGTAAACCTATCAACGAGCTTCATACATTCATCAAAGTATTCTGGTTTAGCATGTACCATCAAATTAACTTTATATTTGATTCCTGAGTTATGTAACTGATATATTCTTGCAACTACATTATCTTTTATCTTTTGTTTTGCTTCACAATGATAACTTACTGTAATAGAATCAACAGCTTCTATAAGTTTATCACAATACTTTTGGCTAAATGCTCCATTAGTAGTAACATCAACTAATACGTCTGGATCATTTTGTGCATGTATGTATTGACACATTTCTAAGAAGTTTGGATTGTTAGTTGGTTCCCCACCTGTAAAACCAATATTCCACTGTCTATCAAAAGTCATTTGTGATTGCATTAATTTTTTATACTCAAAAACAAATTTACTTGTTTTAATTAATGTTTCTAAACTTGCATGTGAAGAAGTATTGTTGTGTCTATGTGCAGGACAATAGGTACAGTCGTAATTACATCTTAATCCTAAATCCCATGTAACTTCAAATGAATAAGGATTTTGTATATCGTTGTCTATTGCTATTACTTTGCCCATGTTTCAATTTCTTTAAACCAAGATTCAAATTCTGGTCTTATGTTTAGTATGTTTGTGTTTCTCACTTTATCAAGTGCATTAATCCAGTTATAAAATTTATGTTGTAATTGTTTTTCTTTTTTAAAACCTGATTGTGGAATTTTAATATCTTTATTTGTTTCTAACATAGAGTCTGGCAATACCGATCTTACATCTAAGTGTCTTGGAGTATATACATAGTTTACATTATGATATACATTATCAAGGTTTTGTTCTTTAATCCATTTTTTAGCTAGTTTAGATTGATCATACGTTGTACAATGTATTGTGTCTACTATACTTAATCTTGATGCTACTTTAGATAGTTGTTTGATATTTTCTTTTATTGTTTCTAAAGTATATATGCCTCCTCTTGAATATTGATAGACATCTTGTTCCCAAGCATCAACACTACATAATAGGTCAACGTTTTTAAACTTTCTTAAAATAGTATCAATATTTTTATTATATAATGTAAGATTAGTAATGATTGAAAGATTAATACTACTTCTTCCTATACTTAATAGAAACTCTAAAAATTCAAATAGCATAGGTTCATAAAAAGGTTCCCCGCCTGATATTTCAACTTTGGTTACTGACTCCCACCATTGTTTACTATTTCTTAACCACCACTTGTCTGGTAACTTATCATATGAACTTATTGCTTTTTTAGGAAACATACCAAGTTCAGAAAGTTTTTGCTCGTCTTTTACCCAACCGGTTGATCTTTTACTATTACACATTACGCATTTTAAATTACATTTGTTTGAAAAGTCAATTTTTAAAAAGAAAGGATTGTTATTCTGTTTTCCATGAGCTCCAATTACTGGATTAGAAAAGTGATTAATTTTATGTCTAACTGATCTAGATCTTTTATTTTCTGTTGTTGTTGCACTGTCTTGAGAAAGACACTGGTCGCATCTACCTTTAGGTAACGGACCGTTAGCTAATGGCTCAATTGCTTTAATGAATTCCGAAGACTGCATCTTTTTTAGAAAGTCTCCGTCCTTGTCTAGGTTAAATTCCATTGGTTCACCTAAGGCACAACATGGTGTTATTTTCCTGTCATGTCTAAGCCATATATGAGACGTTCCTGCGTTACACCATTTTTTTGTCATAGTTTTTCTCTAGTATTGATATATCTATACGTAAATGTATTTATTTGCTGTTTTTGTACGTCTGTGTAACGTAATCGTAGATGTCTTTCCAGTTAGCAACCTGGTGTACATTTTTATTTGCGTAGTGAATATTGTAAGCATGTTTCATTAGTACAGGCTTTAATCCAACCTTTAATGCGTCTTCTAAGTTAGAAATTCTATCGTCAATGTATATTAATCCGCTGTTTTCAAAGTCCATCATAGCATCTAGTTTAGGTGCGCCAGCTGGTAAACATCTTACATCAACAAATACATCAGTGTCAAAGTAATCTTCAATGTTTAGGTAACGATAATATTGTGCAATCGGTTTATCACTTAATGATGTAATAGCAATAAAATGATAACCTTCTTCGTGTAGCTTCTTAATATATTCTTCAGACTGTCTCATTGGTTCTAAAACAGAACAAGCCATAGAGGCATTGAACTCTTCTCTTTTCACAGTAGCTTCTTGTAAAGAAATACCAAACTCGTTTTGTATTTCTGCGTCATGATGTATAACTCCTGTAGAAGAATAGCCTTGCAATTCCATCCACTTTACGAATGCTGTATGCCAATCAAAGACAACTCCATCAATATCTGTTAAAATTATTTTGTCCACTCTGCTCTCCCATTATTTGTAGATTGCTCAACCTACATATATATTTACTGTAATTTAGTAGTAGTCAAACATACCACTTTAATTAATAAACTTCTGTTAATGGATTCTTGCACTAGTTTTAATAATAAATATGTAAAAGTAAAAAGGTAAAAAATGATTGTAGAAACATCACAAGATACAATAGAAATAAACGTTGATTCAAACAAAAGAAACATTGGTATAAAGTTGAGCGGTGGACTAGATTCATCCATTGTAGCCTATCTAATTTGCTTGTACATACGTGATCATCGACCAGACTGTACCATTGTACCATTTACAGTCATACATGGTTTAAAACCTCATAATATATGGTATGCTTCTAAAGTTAAATGGTGGTTAAAAAGAGAGTTCCCTAATGTTAGATGGCATAAAGAACATTTTACAATACATTCAGACGGTAGTGATTATAACGAACGTATGGAAGAACTACAAAGTATCTTAACTAAAAACAAAATTATAGATTGTAAGTTTAGTGGTGTTACAGCTAACCCTCCAATAGAAGTTTATAAACAGTGGTCACCTGATGACCCAAATGACGAACCATCTCCAGGTCGTGATAAAGAACAGAAAAGAAAAGACACAGCACATGGAAGAATACTTGTTAATATTGATAAGAAAGGTGTTGCAGAACTTTATAAGAAGTATAACTTAATGGACACTTTATTTAATGTAACAAGGACATGTGAGGAAACAGAATTAGATCCTTCAATTACTCCGCATTGTGGTAAATGCTGGTGGTGTGAAGAAAGACTATGGGGCTTTGGTAAACTGTAAATCTTTTTTGAATTAAAACTCTATATATAGAGTTCTAAGATGTTTTTATGTAGCCTACAAGGCGATAACTATTATTACTTGAGTAACAACAAAGACGAGGCATATAGCATAAGCTAACAGACGCCGTAGATGTACTTTGTTTATTGAATAAACTTTGTTTATTCGTTTAGGTTATGTTTGGTAGTAAGCAACCCAAGAGCACTGCAAGGCAGTCAGGTTTAAAAAGGCTTTTAAATTTAAGCTACCGTTATAAACAATAATAACCTTAGAAGACTTTAGGTCTTCATTTGTGAAAAAATGTTTTTGATTTTTTCCCCGGCTGATGCTTAATGCATCCTAAGTCCGGGGTTTATGCATTCTAGCACTCCATAAATAGTTATATGTCTTGGGCACTTAAAACAGATCAAATTACACGTTTACAAATAGAGCTTACAAATTATTGTAATGCTGGTTGTCCTCATTGTGCAAGAGTAAACTATTTAAATTCAGATTGGCTTAAAGGATACAAACAAGAATCACCATACCCAGTCAGCATAAATTCAACACATTTAAATATAGACAGATACAAAAAAATGATTACAAATGATAAATGGGAAAGTCTACGTGAAATACACTATTGTGGAAACTATGACGAACCAACTGTACATCCAAAAATTATGCAATTTATTGATTATACTGTAGAATATCTACCACAAGCAAAGTCTATTAGTATTGCTACCAACGGTGGTACTAGAGATAGAGAATGGTGGAAACAATTAGGAGAAAAAAGCAATCAATTAAAACAAAAAAATATTGATTTAAGAGTTGTATGGGGTATAGATGGCCTAGAAGATACAAATCATATCTATCGCAAAGGTGTTAATTGGAATAAATTAAAAGAGAATTATACAGCATATAATCAAGCAGGTGGTAATTCAACATGGCAAATTATTGTATTTGATCATAATGAACATCAATTAAATGAAATTGAATCCAATTATAAAGCCTGGGGATTTAATTCTATTAAAATAATCAACAGCAACAGAAAAAATCCACAGATTAAAATTGATAAAAGCCCAAAGAAAAAATATATACAGCATGATACTAGCAATCAAATAAAAAATACACCAATTAATAAAAAAATACCACCATTTTCTATGCCCAAAACCACAGCAACAGTAAAAAAAGATACCATTTTTTGCAAGGCTTTAGAAAAAAATAGCATAATTAAACGAAGTCTTTTTATCACAGCACATGGATTTATTACTCCTTGCTGTTGGATGGGGACTGATCGTAGCCTCAAAGAAGGTGCTTCATCATTTTCACAAGGACTTGATCCAGAAATTCATTCAATTTATTCACAAGATTCAATAACAGATATATTAAATTCAAAGTATTTTTCTCAGCTACAGTCAGCATGGAACAATAGATCCTATATAACCTGTAATGAAAAATGTTCCACAGCACATAATCCTGATATAAAAAGCATAATTAAAAGGTAATATAAATACTTTTATGAGTATGGATAAAGAAAAAGAGTATATTAATACTATTAAAAAGTGCCAACGCAATTGGGACCTAACAAAATCCATACCTCAAGAGCATATTGATCACTGGTTATGGATAGCTCAAAATGCCCCAAGCAAACAACATGAAGCATATTATGATGTTTATTTTATTCGCAAAGCTGAAGTAATCAAAGAAATGCTAGAATACACATGGGGTTTTACAGCCACAACAACACCACCTAGCTGTTGGAGAAATCCACAAATGGGTGCTAATTTTTACATGTGTTTTGTAAGCAAGTATCCAGATACAATGCGTAACTATGAAGTAGATGGCGAAGGTCGTTCAGAAGAATATCAGGGCAGACGTGATAACTGTTTGGCTTCAATTGGACTGGCAATGGGCTTGATTGCACGTTCGGCCGCGGAAATGGGCTATGCAACAGGCTTCAACAAGAACATGAGTTCACCTCCAGACAAGGAATATTGGTGGAAACGTTTGAACATATTGGATGGCGTAAATGATGGTACGAAAGCACTGGAATATGGCATAGGCATTGGATATCCACAGCAGGATCTAGAACACACACAGTCAGATCAACATGAAGTATTGATAGGACAAGCCACTGGAGCATGGACAGACAATCCGGGTAAAATAGTGGATATAAAACAGATATCCGCAGAAGACAACCAAGGTAACATACACTACCTACCCAAAGAAATTAAATTCCCATCATTTTCCAAAGAAAATCGCGACATTAAATGTATAGAGATCAAATAGATCACACACTTGAACAATTAAATCAATTGGAAATGGACCTAGAGCCCAGCTACAGTCGATACGTCAGCTACTACGAACAAAACATCACACAGTACTATAAGAATCTGCTGTATCAAGGTTGTGCATGGGCAAACGTAGCCACACACAGCATAGAAGCAGTTGATTGGAGTCGCTATCATACCAACAAATATCGCAGTACCACAACAATGAAAACCCACACACAGATGCGTAACATACACAACACACACTATTGCGAGGATGTATATTGGGCACCCGCTTGTATACTCTACAGCACACAGCCACATGACGGTTTGGCACTGTTGGAGTACATGCCTGAGATAGAACAGTGGTTCGAACAGCACAGCATGAGTGTGAACAAGCCTTGGAAAATGGCCACACTAGCAGGCTGTTGGATAGAACAAGGTCTCGGTAACAAGGATAAATTCACTGAATTATATCATAGATTCACAGGCTATGATCTCAAGGACGTTAGGTTCTAATGCACTACTGTTTCGTATACGCATACAAAGGCAATATCGTATTAGAAGAATTCTGTGCATACTCAACAAAGAAGCTGATACAAGAACGATTCGACGAACTACTAGGTGAAGATTACGACTGTATAGTAATAGACGATATCACAAAAGAACAGTACGAAGCACAGCATAACCCATTTGGCATAAGCTAGTAGCACACATACACACACTTGATCACTACACTATTAGTCTAGAGTGACTGTAACACAGCATTAATGCATGACACACAGTGAAGCAATGTGGATTGTGCATATATCCTTTCAGTATGAACTAAAAAGAAAGCTATTTTACAGGTACCGTACGAAGCGATTTTGGGGTATAAACACTACACAGATTAGTCTGTTTTTGTATACACAATGTGGATAGAAAGTTCCTACCCAAAAGGTAAAACCGTGTCTCTCATTACCCGTATCTGAAGACGATAAAACCAATTTACCTACGCTATAACCATGGCCTCTTAACCATTATCAACCGTGTAACCACCATTGATCATCGCTTCCTGATAGTGGGGCAATCAGCTGTTGCTGTCTGAAATAGATCATTCTGATCTAGCCTCCGGCTTCATATGTGCTCTTGTGCGTATCGTAAACTCATACGCACGGCGTAGCACATACGATTGGGCCCCTGATCAATTGCCCCTATACTCACTATATACGCTGTAACCACTATGACCCCGCTGTAGGGGTTGGCTATACCTGGGACCCCGCTGTAGCTTATACGGGGTTTGAGGCCACCACAACATGTAGTCATGATTAAATGACCCCATTTAATTTGGCCACCACTATATCTAGTCTTGAGCATGCGGTCTATGCCTCATGGGCAGTGCTGTGGCCATCACTATATGTAGTAGAGGCCTCTTTGGGGTTGACAGTTGGCCTATATGAGTATATACTAGTAAATAACAATACATGGGTGGCCTTTACGGCGGGCATCGATCACTGCACGTAAACAACCAAGTACCCAGAACATCGGTGTGCGATCAGTTGCATATTTGGGAACACTCCGTATAGAGCCCCGAGAGTCTGAGATTAAGTTCTCTGGAGTACGATCGGTTCAAAGGGTTCAAAGACACTGTAGGGCTTCAATGACTTCAATGCATCAATGAGACGTCAATGGGGCTCAAAGGCTTCAAGGGGTTCATTGGGACTTCAAAGAGGTTCAAAGGTGGCGAACGGAGAGTTTAGAATAGGTTCCAGAGACTCGGGACCTAGCTCAGAATTTAAGGATTTTGAGAGGTGTTGCAGAAATGCAACAACTAGTCTAAAAGTGTTGCACAAAAACAACAAACAGCACATGAGAGATCGAGGGGGTGTTGCGTAAAAACAACACCCTACTTAATGGTACTACAGTGTGTGCCATATCGATACAGCACGACACAACATCTAGTAGATAAAAAGACTAATAATTTCAATGGTTTAACCGTGAAGAACAGACTAACTGCTGTTGTGGTTCACTAGATATAGTCGATGGGGGACTATATAATGTGCCATGGTATTTAGGTCAGAGTTCGGCCCATCCTTTGAGTATCGATTTTATCTTTCTAGATTTATTTGGTTCTAGTTAATTACAACCGGCGGATAAAGTTTCTGTTCCCTTATCTTATTATTAATAATAACATAGGTTCCTATTGTGTCAACCAGAATAATTTAAATCTTTTTGGCCAATTAGGGGCTTGACACATTGCGTAATGGTGCTACTATAAACATATGAACAAAGGAGCACACATGCAAATAAAAAACTTTAGAGTGGCTTACAGCGAATATGACGTTACCTCTACGCTGTACCAAAAGAAAACTGCTGAGGAACTAGCACGTCAACTAGAAGAGGTTGCACCAACTCTAGAAACTGCCAAGTACTTTGTACACCTGGCACAGTGGAACCTAAAAGATCACGGACATGTTGATGGTTTGGGAGATCCTTTATGCACACGCCTAAGTGGTGTAAAGAACACAGAGGACCTTGAGGGTCTGTTTATACACATGAAGGGTGAATGGCATTATTCCGATGATGGCATCTACTGGGAACCAACCAAGATAGAGTTTCCAAAAGCCGCGTAGTATAACATCTTTTTGCAAACTGTCAAGTGTAATGTTGGGGACAACATTACACTGTCCCCTATGCATTTACCCTCTTTACAATATGCACAATTGTGCTATATTAATAATATAACAAAAGCAAAGGAACAACAATAATGTACAACAGTAAAACAGCAAAACCCGTATACTACAAACTGCCTATAAAAACTTACGCACAACTTGAAAAAACAATTGTGCGTTTACAAGCAGACACACGTATGTGTTACACAACAAAGCAACAGCACATAAAAAGTATGTTTGCACAATACAAAAACAATACATTTATAATATAACAAAGGGACAAACACATGCAAAAATGGGAAAGTTACAAAGACGGCGAAGAATATTTTTTAGGCAACAAAGAAACGATTACAGTAAGCACAAGCAAACAAGGTGCACAGCGAATTAAAGACATAGTGGATGGCGTGTACGAATGTAGTGATTGGAAATGTAAACACTGCGGTGAGAAACACATAGACGAAAGAGACTATGCAGACTTTGTGGATAAACAAGAAGAGTACGTTGCAGATGCTGTTGCTGAGATAAGAGAAGCAACAACGTTAGAACAAGTTAAGGAACTGTTGGAAGAACATTTTGTATACGATGGTATGGATGGTTTAGATTGTATTAACAACAGAGTGGAAGGGGACTTTGATTGGACTTGCGAAGTTGTAACAGAGAACTGCGACGGCGATGTTGCTTGTACAAAGTGTGGCAAGTACAACAACGATGACATGGAGGACATTATTAAAAAACTTAAATAAACACTTGACAAAATGCACAAGTATGCTACATTAATAATATAACAAAGGAAGGAACAAACATGCACACATTAGTAAAACAACTACAAGCACTACAGCACGTAACAGTAACAACTGACGCTGAGGATGACAGAGAAATTTATTACATAAGTGTTAACTTAGGAGGTGGCTTTGCTGGCAACTACGAAGCAGGCTATTGGGGTGACTGTGCTGTAACAAATGACGAGCTAACGTTAGAGACAGCAATTGACTGTAGTGACGAGTATGGGGACAATGAGATTAGTATATGGGAAGGCACTGTACATTTGGATTATGTAAAAGGCAGTGGACTTGCATATACTGGCGCATTAAATGACGCAATAAACGAGAGAATACACACACGCACAAACAAGCTATTGGAAGCTGGTGGTAGCGAACAGGGTATGCAGGGTGAGGACTATTTAAGTTTGGATGTATACTGCAAAGACAAACATAGAAAATTAGTTGCATAAGCATGTGCATGGGGGTGCGTTAAAACAACGCACCTTCGCTCCCTATTAAAACCTCAGCATTTATTTGCAAAAAGAGGTTGACATAATAGGATCCTATGCTATATTAAATATATAAACAATTATAAAGGAGCAGATATGCCGAACTGGTGCAACAACAATATAGAAATAGTAGGACCCAAAGCAAAGGTCGACAAGTTAATAGCTGGTGCAAAGAAGGGAGAGTTCATCAATACACTTTACCCTATGCCTAAAGAGCTAGAAGATACTCAAAGCACTTCGGACGATGAAGTGATGAAGAAACAACCTGTAGTGGATGGACACAACAATTGGTACGATTGGAGAACAAGCAATTGGTCTACCAAATGGGATTGTGACATCTATGATGGATCTATACAAGAACAAGAAGAGCTGTTTGGCAAAGACGATGGTGACAAGCGAGTGGTGTTTGGTTTTGATACTGCATGGGCCCCACCGATCGGTGCGTACGAACATTACATATCCAACAATGATGATATGTCAATCCGTGCTGTCTACTATGAACCGGGCTGTGACTTTATGGGAGTTTGGGAAGACATGGATGACCGTTGTTATATGTGTAGCGAAGATGCACCAAAGTCAGACTCAGAGTTTTGGCAAACAGAAGATGGCAAGTTGATAGATGACTACATGGGTTGTGTAGAGAACTTGGCGCAATGGGAAGAAGACCAAAAGGAGGAACAAGCGAATGGCTAACGAACGATTTGATCCACTAGGCACATTGCCTGCAAACTTGAACGACCAAGAAGAACACGATCCCTACTATGAAGATAGTAGGGCAATGGTGTTGTCACACTATGTAATGGCTGAACGATGTCTACAAGTTGAAGCATCAAAGATATACAATGACTTCAACGAAGGTGACTATTCAACTCTCACTTATATACTAGAGGGTGGCTTTAGAGGCTTTCACAAGATGTCTAGGGAAGACCTAGAAGCAGAATATAAGGAGATCGAAGAGCTGTGGTATAAACTAGAAGCAGACAAAGGGCTGTATTGGGAAGCATATGAGGATGATCCCATATGGAGCATAACTGAAAATGTTGCCATTTAATGCGGATAAATTAATGGTTGACAGGATTCTATATCGTGCTATATTAATAATATAAACAAATAAAACAAAGGAACAAAATGAAACTTATAATAAACACAATAGCAACATTACTTGTATTCGTAGGTATTGTAATGATGGCAGGTTCCGCAGGAGACTGTGATGGTAAATGCGTTGAACAGGCTAACACAATTGGCGAGATGCTAATGTTTGCAGGCATTGGACTTACAATGTTTGTTACAGGGTCTGCTGTATTAATTTCTAACAGAGGAGAAGCATAATGTCAAAAAAAGAATACGGTAAAGAGAATCCACACAAGGATATCGGTAAACAAAAGTTTAGAGTTAGACATTGTTACAATGTTTGGGTAGAATACGATGTGGTTGCTACAAACAAAGACCAGGCAGTTGATGCTGTTATCGATCATGGTGGCATAGAAAAAATTGAATGGTTAGAAGGATATCATGATAACGAACCGGTTGAGGTTTATGCACAAGATTATAACACAGACTCAACACAATCATTTGAAGCTGTTAAAGTAGCTGAATGTATCCCATACGAAGATAGTGACAGTATTGATTATGAAGACACAGAATGGTCTACAGATGAATTTGAATGGAAGGTAGCTTAATGTCTGAATTCTATGAAGTTAAAGATCTCCGTCACAACAAAGATGGCTTCGAGGTCCGTGTAGGATACTTCTATGAAGATATACATCCTAATGAATTGTACTGCGATGAAACAGACACAGATGAAATGGCTAAGAGAATCGATGCAGGTTATGATGCATGGTTTGGCTTTTGGGCAAAAGCATATTTCAAAGGACATGAAATGGGTAATGCCAACCTAGGTGGATTGTATTACAAAGATGATCATGCTGAAAGCATAATTGAAAAGAAAGAAGAGTATTGGTATGATGATGTGATATGGGAAGCCGTAGAAGATGCCAAGAAGCAAACTGGCGATTTATGGAAACAATTAAGTTTGAATTTTCCGGTTGACAAACTGGAATCCTATGCTACTATTAATAATAAACAAAGGGAGGCCTAAATGGCAACAAGAGCAAGAATAGGAATACAACAAAAGTCCGGAAGAATCATAGCAAGTTATCAACACTGGGACGGATACCCAGGAGGACTTGGCTACAAGTTAGAAGAGTATTGGATGAACAGCGCCAAGGTCACTAAAGCAATCAAATTAGGAGATGCTAGTACTTGGGGAATGTTTATTGGAGACACAATAGACTTCGACAATAGAGATGCTGAAACATATGATTATCAAAATGTCTACTATGGTAGAGACAGGGGCGAGAAGAACAGCGGATATAAAATTTACAAAGACGAAGCAGAATATCTTGCTAATGGTTTCAACTCATGCGAGGACTACATTTATCTAATGAAGGATGTTGGCGACAAGGACTTCTTAGGTAAGCCAACAGGCACTTGGTACTATGCAAAACATGACCAACTAGGTTTTGAAAAGAACATGAAGGTGGCTGTTAAAGATCACATCGACATCTTAACTAGAAGTTGTCTTAAAGAAGAGGTTGCGTAATGGGACCAATTAAACAGAAGTTCTGTGGATCATGTCAAGAGTCCACAGAGCACTTTGATGATAGACAGTATGCAGAAGATCAAGAACAATGGAACTGCGTACAATGTTTCGATCGTACAGGTTCGGAGGATGCACTTAATGAAGCAATTCCATTCAGCGATCTAGATGATGAAGAAGGGTTTATACACGATGAGTGGTAGAAAGAATTTGACTGTGCTGGTCAATTAGTCGGCAGACTTTAAATGCATCAGAGAGGTTTTGACCGTTGCGGTCGGGTTTACTCTTTAAACATAGCCAACAGATGCGAAGTAGTATCAACCATGAAGGGGTATAGCACTAGTCCCCATAAGAGCCGGGAAGCCGGGATACTTCGAAAACTTAGGTTGATTAGAGTTCCTTTGTTTAAAAGCCTCATAGATCATTAAGGTTTATGGGGCTTTTTTTATGGTTGACAGGTTTCTATAATATGCTATATTATTAATATAACAAAAGGAACAGAACATGAAAAAACTTATATTTTACTTTTTTACAATATACTTGTTAGCTTGGGCTATTGCTCCTGCTAATGCTACAACAGGTGCTGAACTTACTACACAAGCAAAACACATCCTGTGGACAGAATTAGAACAAGAAGGTGTTGATAAGAAATATCATGCAGAGGTTATGTGCCTAGCAGAAAACATCTACTTCGAAGCCAGAGCTGAAAGTTATGGTGGTAAGGCGGCCGTTGGTAATGTGACTCGTAATAGAGTTGAAGATGCAAGATGGCCTGGTACTTATTGTGAAGTGGTAATGCAAGGTCCTGTTAGAGAGTCATGGAAAACAAAACAACACAAAGACCTAGCAGACTCTGAAAGAGTTTATTATCCTAAGAAACATAGATGTAAATTTAGTTGGTATTGTGATGGACAGAAAGATGTTATATGGGCCAACTATGAAAAGACTGGTCAGACAATTGAAGGTAATGCAAGAGCTTGGAGAGAATCAGTACAACTTGCGATATACATACAAGAGGTTGGTTCAATGATGATCAAAGATAATACACATGGTGCGACATTCTATTATGCACATAATTTGGTATATCCTCACTGGGCAGATAGTAAAGAAAGAATAGGCTCTTTAGGTAACCATACTTTTATGAAATAAAGTGGTTGACAGAAACCTATATCATGCTATTATTATAATATAAACAGAAGGAACAAAAACAAATGAAAAGACAAACTAAAAAACAAATACTAGAATTTTTACACTTTTGGCCTATGACAATAGTTGTACCTATTTTATTATTATTAATCTTATTCCCCGGCATTGCTAATGCAAAAGTAAAAGCAAAAGATATTGAGTTTCCGGGAAACTTTTATACAACAGAGATTGGACAATGTTCAGCAATGGGTGGTGCAACATTTGATATAGGCTACAACATCAAAAGAGTACAAGGCCTAATTGGTTATGATTGGCATGCTGACCACGAGAAGAACAGCAACTCATTAACAGTCAATCATCAGAACATAACAGGTCCTGCAATAACATTTATGGTTGCAACACACAACGCAATTGGTAATGGTAATGAAAAAGCAATTTCGATTGCGGTAGACTTGGCTGTACAACTTGCTAAAGCCAACACACTACATGACTCACTAGGTTATTTAGATTCTAAGAAGAAGCCTAGATGTTGGAAGAACAGTGATGTTAATGCACCATGTCCATATCATGAATATCAGTTTGCAAGAGATGTATTTGGTAATTATATGATTACTGCTATATGGTTAAAGCCATACATGGATGACAAACAATTTAAAATTGTAGACAAGTATATTAAAAAGATGTACAAGAAGTTTCTAAAGCCTACAGAAGGTAAAGTAAAAGATAGAGGCTTTTATCAAAATGCCGATGGTGGTACACCAATCTTATTATATGCGTCTTGGACTAACAATAAGAAGTTAGCGGCCAAAGAGATCAACACAAGATTAAAACAGATAGACACAGTATATTACAAGGATGGATACATCAACAACAATAGTTTTAGAGGAGTAAGAGCACAATGGTATCACTCATATGGACATAACTCTGCGTTGGCTTATGTATATGTAGCACAGTTATGGGGTGCAGAAATTCCCAAAAGCATCATGAACAAATTAGTTAAAGCAAGTGAATTGGTTAACCTAGCTATACTAGATCGTGATGCATATTTAAGCAGAGAGTTCACAGGAGAATACAATAGTAATGTATCTACCAACCCAGCACACGCAAGATGGCACACGCATCAAGACTCTATGGCTATAGACACATTGATGAAGATCGTGACTGATGTTGATATGGTAAATGATCCTGTATGGAACTCGAAGAGAAAGACAAAAGGTATTGATGATACGATCAGTTTCAACCCAAATTGCATAGCAAAATAAACGGTTGACAGATCCTAGAACGGTGCTAATATAATAATATAACAATTGCAAAGAAAGGAACACTATGCAAAATACATTTATAAAGATCGTAGATGGCGCTTACAGAATAAAAGGTAAGCAGACATCCGTAGCAGGAACCATGTTTCCATTGGTTAATGCATTTGCCACAGACAAGCAAGGAGGCTTCGTTACTGTTGACTCCAGCAAGATAGAAGGCTTTCCAGATCGTAACATTAAGATCAGATGTGAGTCTCCCAAGTCATATGAGTTTGTTAACGAAACAGAGTTTGAAAAGTCAGTTTCGTCTACTAACTTAAATGCTCCTGGTGAAACAGAAGAGAAGGCCATTGAGAGAATCAGAGAACGTTTTGATATCTTGGACACAATGACGGAAGCGACTATGGAAGGAACTGTTAGAGCAATGATAGTTTCAGGACCTCCAGGAGTTGGTAAGTCATATGGTGTTGAAGAGAAACTAAACGAAGCAGGCATCTTTGACAAGATATCTGAAAGCAAGCCTAAGTTTGAGATCGTACGTGGTGCAATGAGTGCCATTGGTTTGTATCAGAAACTGTACAAGTTTTCATCCCCAGGACACATACTAGTGTTGGATGACTGTGACAGTATCCTGTTTGATGATGTAGCACTAAACATATTGAAGGCCGCACTAGACAGCAGTAAGAAACGTTACATAAGTTGGAATACAGAATCCAGAGTACTTGCCAATGAGGGTGTGCCGGATAGATTTGAATTCCAAGGTAGTGTGATAATGATCACCAACATCAAGTTTGATTATGTTAAGTCAAAGAAGCTACAGGATCACTTGCAGGCAGTTATGTCCAGATGTCACTACTTGGATCTAACAATGGATTCAGTAA